>Ga0228711_1001196_pt1 | contig 37251 bp, 15 predicted proteins | sample MedpolnodulmetaG_2_FD_177996 | JGI IMG/M metagenome (GOLD analysis project Ga0228711, IMG submission 177996) | Root nodule microbial communities from Medicago polymorpha collected in Santa Monica, California, United States - brown nodules | ecosystem: Host-associated > Plants > Roots > Nodule... | reverse complement strand
TATGGTTCATTTGTTTTAAAATACATTTGCCTAAATTACTTGATGTTGTAATTGCTAATCCTGAGTGAGTAATTGATTAATATTGCTAAAGATGTCGATATACATCTGTAAATAGGTATCCTCGGTGTGTAATTTAATTGTCTTTTCACACGGTAAGAATATAAATTTATCTTATATACAATGTTTGTGATAACGTCTTAATATTATACTCGTTTAATGGTGAAATATATATTTTTTTCTCTTCATTAAACAAGGGATGCTATTCTTTCCATTACAATCTTTAACATCCTGTTTAATTCAAAAAAAGAACTATGGATTTTTTATTTAATTCAAAATGAATTTATTTATGGTTCATTTGTTTTAAAATACATTTGCCTAAATTACTTGATGTTGTAATTGCTAATCCTGAGTGAGTAATTGATTAATATTGCTAAAGATGTCGATATACATCTGTAAATAGGTATCCTCGGTGAGTAATTTAATTGTCTTTTCACACGGTAAGAATATAAATTTATCTTATATACAATGTTTGTGATAACGTCTTAATATTATACTCGTTTAATGGTGAAATATATATTTTTTTTCAACTAATTGATTGAAATTTAGTTATTTTTTTTATATTGATGGTAGATCCTCGTGGACAACGGGGATTTGCAAGGTTGTAGAGGAAAAACTTCACGTGGTGGGGAATGAAGACAACTAAGAGATTACTTGGATGAGAAAGTAAAAAGTCTCTTTTAGTTTAACCATAGGTCTTGGAATTGAGTCATGAGAATGCAACAATAATAAATCTCTTGAGGCAGAGTTTTACCATCAATTGTAGTCTTATCCAGTTAGAGAGATTCATCTATGCAGTTGTGCAAGAATACACGGTTGAAAAAACATTCAATGCTAAAACTGTTCATTAATCTTTTCTTTGAAGCAAGAAATGTTCATTAATTCATTTAACCAAAGAAAAATAATGATCACTCATTACATTACATTTATATATAATTATTTACCATCTTTTAATGTTCATTCATTCGATTTTTAGGTATTGAGACATTTTTTATTTACCTATATTCTTCAAAAAAAAATATTTACCTCTCAAACAAATGTCAGATTACCAACTCCGTTCTTTGAACACCGAGGATTAAAGAAAGTTGTTTGTATCAAATCCAATGAAGTTATAATATCATGCACATGTAATAGTTCTACGGTGTAAGTGGATAAAGTTTAGGGCGGAAATTGATATAATAATTTGAGCAGAGGAAGTTGATAAAATAACTAAAAATTATCTTAATTGATTACGAAAATTTAGGTGGAACGTTGGAGAAGAGGAGGCGTGATATAACCTAAATATAGGTTAGAAATTACAAAGGTCAAATAAGGTAGGATTAGACAATGACTTAATTTATCATACCTCATTAGTACATCAAACACGAGAAATAAATATGATATGATATGTTTATCATATCTTACCTTCCTATGATGACCATGAATCATGCCCTCAAGGAATAAGACTTAGATAAGTATGTGTTAATAAAAAAAACATAAACATAGGGTTGTTTCGGTTTGCATCCTTTAAACATTTTTCTTCTTCTTTGGATTAGTCAATACTTTAGTCGGATACTGAGTTAAAAAAACATTATACATTTTTTATAAATTTTTTTTTTGGTGAGGGGATGGATCCTATTCAACCCCTTATATACAATGTGATACACCATATTTTTCTCATTTAATCTTCAAAATTTGATCCTTATAATAATGTTGTTTTATAAGATTTTAATTTTTTTAGTGTTACAATTAATTTTTCTCATGGACTGAAGTTTGTTTTTATTTTTTAGGGCCTAAATTGGATAACATAATATTTCTTAGACAATAATATATTTTCACTCTTCTTTATTATATATATAAGATGTTTTTTGTAACATTAAAACTTATTAGATATTAGATAATGAGAAAATTATAAAGAGTACTTAACTCACAATTTGAGAAATTAATGTACAAGGGATATTTGCCCCCAAAGAAAAACACCCAACATAAAGAAATAAGACAAATGAGTGGGTTCAAAAATCATTTATAATATAAACAAGGACCCACTAATTTTCTAACAATAAACCATCTCCAAGAGGTAACTTTGATAACTTCTACAATCTTTTATGTTTCCCAAGTTTAGAAGAAAAATAACCCTATTCCAAGCTTCCAAAATTTTTCAAATTGTTGCATGTCAAATGATGGTAAGCCCCTTTCGATGTTTTTTAGCCAAAAAAATATGATGAAAAATAACATCATCATCATTCTTTTTCATTTAAGATTTGCGTACTGAATCTTTCCAATGAAACTACATCTATAAAACAAGTGATCCTCCACCTCTTCAATACTCGAGCAGCACACACAATCCGAAGCCACACCAAAAAGTCTATAATATAAGAATGATTCCTGTTAATTTTATAAATCAATTTCATCATATTCAACTAAGTATTTATGAAAAAAAAAAATTAGCATTCACGGTGATGTGCTTAAAATCTATATATTTATTTTCGAAAAATGGACTGTTATTTGTTTTTGTAACTCATTGTAATTATTAACTTTTGACATGACACTAAAGTGAGTCCACAAAGACATCTTCACAACTTCGATCTTTACGACGGGCTATGCACTAAAATTAGGTTCAACTGGTTGAGTATGACTATTTTCATTGTTGTTAAACAACCAATACAGGTGACTTCAGCAAGTGTCAATCTCAAATCCTCCAAATCGTTCTTCTTATGTGGACTAATTGCTTACATTGACAAATGTCACATGGGTGTTTAGGAAAACTAAATTAGTAGTCAAAAAACAAAAAATTTTGAATTCATAATTTCATATATATGACAAATATTAGGACCTATCATATTCAATGTAATCAAAATCAAAATGGAAATTTAACCAGCGTAAGTACTGGTTTAAGGTTTAATGGTTTTACTGGGGTTGGACTATAAATAATATGTACGCATATTTTTATGTTTGTATAATAAATACATAAATATTAACAAAAAAAATTATTAATATTGATCAATTTGAGCAGTTAAAAACGTAAGTGCATTAAAAATATCATTTCTCAAAAGCCAACATATAGTATAGTGTAACATGTTTTTCTTTTAAAAATCTTTCTCTGATTTTGTACGTGTAGTTTTTAAATGAAATAATATAATGATACTGTTTTTTTAGTTATTGGTCATACATATGATACATTTCAAGAAGCATGTTATGAAAAAGAGTTTATACATATGATACATCCCCGTGCTTAGCACATGTATCGTACTAGTAAATTAAAACGAGTGTTTCGTCGCTAGCAAGTTTAATGGAAAGGACAAAGGCCACGTAAGCAAAGTGTGGAGAATCTCCCCTTGTTTGGTTTTGGTTTCGGACACATGAATTCAAAAGCAACCACCGAGCTTCTGGTAAGAAGGAAGAAGAAGAAGACGATTCAAAATCTGTGAAAATTTCTACATTCCAATTCATAAAATAAACAAGCAATGCCATCATCATCGATGAAGGATCTTACGAGACTATTCAACGGTCTCACTTTAATCGCTAACGAATTCGCCAAACGTTCATTACCCGCCAGAACTTCAGATTTTGAAACCCTAATCAAAACCGCTCTTCTCTCCGCCACCAAAGGACAACTTCGTCAATTCTCCCCTCCTCAACCCTCCAACGATGCTTCCTCCGATTCTTCTTCCAGTACTCCTTCCGTCGTTGTTTTCTCCGATTCAACACCACCGCCGCCACCGTCAACTACAAAGATACAAGTAGTTACCAATAATGACGTTTTTGCTGAGGTTTCTAATGAAAGTGAGTTTTTGAGTTCTAGTGAAACGGTTAAGCAAAGTGCAACTACAAGTGAGGAAGTGCAGGTTAGGAAACGAAAACCGAGGGAGAGGAAGGTTCCTGCTACTCCATTTTCCAGAGCTCTTGGGTTAGTTTTCTTCAAACAACTTATAGATAACTTTTTCTACAATTAGTACTTCTTTAAGTTAAGGAGAATGCTGACAAGTTCCCTTAGGGTATTGATTAAGGGCCTGTTTGGATAAACAGCTAGTTGCAGCTTATAGCACACACACTTATCATGATATGCACTTATGTATAAGCTCACATAAGTTGTGTTCATAAGTTCTCCCAAATAGTCACACAAAACTTATGCCAGTAGATAAGTTCAAATAACCCAATCCAAACAGGCCCTAAGTAGTGAAAATAGGTAACTTTTGCATAGAAAGTGATGTATTTATTACTTTCACAAGTGTTTGACTTGTGTTTTCAAAACAAAACTTTTCATGGATTCCTTAAACATTGCCCTTATGGCGCTTGTTCATATGACCCCTAATTAATTATCAAAACACTCTCATGATACTTTGAGCTGTGAACATGTGATGCGTTGGCGTCTGTATATTGTTGTTATCTCTAACTGAAGGGTATGTTGCCAAATTGCAGGTTTGCTGGGCTAGGAGCTGGTCTTGCATGGGGAACAGTCCAGGAATCTGTCAAGAGGCTTGCATATGGCACACCTACTTCGCAAGGAAATCAAACTACACTTTCACCGTTCTTGTCTGATAAAAATGCCGAACGCTTAGCTCTTGCACTTTGCAGAATGCGTGGAGCCGCACTCAAAATCGGGCAGATGTTGAGCATACAGGACGAGTCTCTTGTTCCTGCTCCGGTACTTTGATATATCTTTTAAATTTCATGTTTGTAGTTTGATTGGTATTGGAAAACTTCATCTGACATGAGAATGTTTCTTTTATCCACACTTGAATTTTATGAAGATCACACTAGATTTTAAATTAAATGAAAATGGATTCACTATTTCTCATGAGCTCAATTTTTATTTTTTAAACTTTATTTCTATGATATAGTAAACAAACACCATTGCATCATTTTCATCACACAATTGAAATATTTAATAGGTTCCAAGTGTTTGTTTCAGTTTAGTGAAATTATATTCATGTTCACAAACTTATATATTAAATGTCATTAGCTGTCAGACTTGAATCCTTCTTTTTAATGGAAGAGGTTGGGCAAAGTGCAAAGGTGCAGATTTTGAAAACAAATAACTAAGAATACTTGATGGATAGCTATCCTTCCATTATAATTTGCCATGAACATGTGTAATGGTTGTCATCTTTCACCAACTTGCTAATTAGGTCCAACTCTATTACTTTTTAGGTCATGCTAACTTGTGCCGGGCACAAGTTAAGAAGCTAAAAATAGAATTAAAAGATAAATATTGTCTTGAAAAGATAAGATTTAAAATTTCTAAAACATGGAATGCACAATTTCCAATAAAATATTTCTATGTTTAGTTTATTAACTTGTGCCTTAAGGGCACAAGTTAGCATTTCCCTTACTTTTTTTACATTCTTTTATCTTGTTTCTGGAGTCTCTTGAACAAAGGTAGTAATGATTGTAATATTTACTGCTGCCATTTCTTGAATTGCTACAAATGCCAGAAAACCAAACTAGTACGTTAATCTACCTAATCAGATAATATTTTGCTCTAATAGAAGGGTCATAAGTTTCACGAAGGAACCTGTGAATGACTTTTGTTTATATTTACATGACTTGAAAAGTAAACTCTCAATCTTTTATTTGTAGATCCTGTCTGCTTTAGAAATTGTTCGTCAGGGTGCAGATGTGATGCCAAAGAGCCAGCTTAATCAAGTTTTAAATGCTGAGTTAGGTCCTGATTGGTCATCAAATCTGCATAGTTTTGATTATGAACCTTTAGCTGCTGCAAGTATTGGCCAGGTATGTATCCCTGTATTGAACTCTATAGTTTTTTATCTGTCAATTTTCCATCATTTCATTTCATTCTTTTTATAAACCTTTGTGCTTTTGGAGCATAATTGTTTCTTTCTGAAAGATCATTAAATGTTTATCATCAGACAAATTGATATGCATTTTACTTGTTAGAGATATGTACAAAAACCATTCACGAGTCTTCATCTTAAATATCAAGCTTTTAGCGAAGTTCGTCATCAATACGGTATTATAGCCTCTATGACCAAGTACTTATAAATTTGATTGTTACTATCCCTATTTTCCTCTTGCAAAAAAGTTGAAGTTTTGTATGTGAGTTTAGACACTGTCTATACTTTGCATCTAAAATTTTGCATGAGGATGCATGCTAGAGATATATAAAAACCATTTGAGATAGGACATAAGCTTTTAATAGAGTTAGTCCTTGATATTGCAATTGATTTTATATCTTGAATAAAATATATATCTAGTAATCATGTTTCCATCTATCACATTTAAAGATATGTTATGTGGATTGTGGTGAGCTTTGAAAACTCAAAATATTGCCTTCTTAACTATTTTCATGGCCAGACTGAGGCGCATTTGAACTAAATACTTTATTTTGAATTTATATTAGCATAAAAGTTATTTTTATAAGAATGCTAAACTTTGCTATTGTTCTCTTACTCAAATATGCGATCTTTATGTTCCATATAATTCCAATGAGGGCAAATTGTGTTGTTTTAATCTTAAAAGCAAAATCATGCAGCACTATATTTTGCCCTGCTGTGTTGCTTGGTTGTATTGCCTAACAAGACCCTCATGAAATTTAGGTGCACCGAGCTGTCATGAAGGATGGCTTGCAAGTTGCAATGAAAATTCAATACCCTGGTGTTGCAGATAGCATCGACAGTGACATTGAGAATGTGAAACTTCTTTTAAACTACACCAATCTAATTCCTGAAGGACTTTATCTTGACAGAGCAATTAAGGTGCATGTTTATCAGTAGAATTCATTTAAGTATTCAGTTTGTTTATTTCAATATCATATTATCATTTGAAAGTCTTTCAGCCTGCAATCCTTTCACTGATAGTTTTGTCTTTGAAGTTCTAAGTTAGATTTTAAAGCCATATTCGATGTTCTCTGTTCTAAATTGGATCGTGCAGGATGATATCTATCTCTAATGGACATTGATCCAGTCACTTACCCATCACATAAAAAGACATTTTTCCATAATTTGACAAATATATCCTGTTCATATGTTAAAGTTTGCGTTGTTAATTTATCATATATTTTTACAGGTTGCCAAAGAGGAATTATCTCGTGAGTGTGATTACAAGTTGGAAGCAGAAAATCAGAAACGATTCCGAGATCTTCTAGCTGGCACAGAAGGATTTTATGTTCCAATAGTTCGGGATGATATTTTAAGCAAAAGAGTATTAACTACAGAACTTGTTCATGGTAATTATAATAAATTCCACCACGTCCTGTGATACAATCTTTTAATACATCTTTACTTAAGTGAAGCTTTCTTAGATCATGTTTTTTTTTTTTTGAAAGAAAGAGCTTTCTGGGATCACAACTTGCATAACATTCATCACTCAGAATTGCTAAAAATAAAAAGCATTGTGGTGTTTGCTGCTGTCACAACTGCATTTGAGACTTTGTTTATGACAGAGCTATCAATGTACTGTTATTCACTTATTTGCTGCAATATCGTTCTCCAAATTCAATAAAAGATTTTTCCTGCAAACGTTCCAACTTTAACTTATACAAATAAATCGCATTTGTGAATTATTTACTCAAATATTTCATCTTGTATGTTTTCAATTCATTGAAAATTGAAGATGAAAGGAAATACATGCTAACAAAAATAAGCAAACAAAGCAAATGCATTTTCTAATGCATATTTAGTGTTATAATTATGGATATGGATAGTTAATGATTGTCATCAATACATAAACTTTATCAATGCCCTCCTTTTTCTTTTATGCAAAAACTTCAAAGTTGGCTGTTTGGAGTGGGTACTGATGGATAATAAAACAATATACATGTGATATGTTGTTAAATCTTAAAAGAAGCCCTTTTTCTTCTTCATGTTGTATGAACCATTGATGAAGATTTGTTTTTCGAAGTATTTATTTTCTGATTATAAACTAGCACTTCCTTAAAGTTGTTGAATAGATAAACTAGTTTTAGTATATATTAATGTGAAATTGTCAGTGGCATGCTTTGAGAAATGTTGTTATCTCTATTGAGATAATTTTACTAAGAAAGTAAAATATGTGCATAATGTTTTGATTCATTCCTTGCTCTAGCATTTCTGAGCTTTACATGACAATGGTGCAATTTTTCTCTTCATTAAACAAGGGATGCTATTCTTTCCATTACAATCTTTAACATTCTGTTTAATTCAAAAAAAGAACTATGGATTTTTTATTTAATTCAAAATGAATTTATTTATGTTATTAAGAATAAATAATTAGAAGATATTCTATTAAATTATTCCATTTTATTTAAGATATTTATAGCTTTTCTTTGAACATGGGATGGTTTACTCTTGCTACAGGAATTCCAATTGACAAAGTAGCATTATTGGATCAGGAAACTCGTAATTATATTGGGAAAAAGTTGTTAGAACTCACATTGAGGGAGTTATTTGAATTCAGATTTATGCAGGCATGTCATTCCACCCTCTCTTAGTATATGTCTATATGTGTAAAATTATTAAATCCCATTGTTGACTCACTGACTGTAGCAACAGTAATAAGAAAATTCCAGTCCAAGTAAGTATAGAAAATCTGAAGTAGCTGCTGGTATCTTATATGACAAATTTTGGATTAATATGTAGTTCGGGCATCGTTTAAAACAAATAAATATAATCTACTGTTGAATGATGTGGCAAAGGAGTAGGTTTGGGTGAAACACTATTAGTATCCTCTTCACTGGCATATTCTCCTACAAATTTCCTTGTTGGAAGCTTGTAAACTAGTTAATATTTAAGAGGAAAGAAAGACCTTGTACTGTTATTTTTTGTTGCATAGTTTACATCTTATACACTGTAAAGAGCAAGGTTGACATGGTGTAATGAAGTTATAAGTGATGACTGGGGTTGCTGTAGAGTTATGAATACCAATATTAGGATATCGTAATAGAAACAGTTCCTATCTAGCAGAGAGATTGTACTATTGATAAGAAAGTAGAAGATACAAAAGTAAGAGTAAGTTCCTATGGTAAATTCTTGTGGCTCCAAGCTATAAAGCCAAAACTGAAATGGAAACACACATGACACCCCTTCTCTCCCTTTGAACTGCCGTATACAACATTTTTGCTCTCTCTCTCTCTCTCTCAACTAACTGTCTCTTCCATTTATTGTGTGGGTGTGTTCTCTGATTCTCTCCCTTTGAACTGCCATGTATAACATATATGTTCTCTCTCTCTCTCTCTCATAAAATCTTTTCTTTCCATTTCCCCTGTGTGTGCGTGTGGGTTTGCTTATGTGTGTCTTCTCACTAACTTGGCTTATTCTGAAAATCCCGTGGTTTCTCAATGAAAACACCAGTTGGTAGGAACAATTCCTGTCTAACTAAGAAATTATATTTCTGTTAAGAAGGTAGTAAATATAGAGTAAGAAAAATGTTCTCAGTCAAGGCTCTCCTGTGGCCCCAAGCTATAACCCAAACAGAAATGGGAACACAGGACCCCCTTCTCTCGCTGTAACTATCCGACAGATTTGTTCTCTCCTCATACTATCTCACAGATTTGTTATTTACATGTTAGTCCTTCTCCTAAACGGTGAATCAGCCCATATAAGTGATCATTATTCATTAGGACCTTATTAGGCCCCTTCTTATAACTAACCGGGTCTAGGAGCCATCAGGTAGAATCAACTTTCCTGCCTTGGTAGGACTGCACTTTTTAGACTGCTAGAGTCAAATTTACTTTTTTTCTTTTTCTCCCAAATACCAAGTTTCTAAAAAAGATAAACACAATGATGTCATATTTGTTCATAGTTTCAAACAGCTACCTACCCTGTGTTCATCAGATTCACTTTCTGTTATGTTTTGTAGATTCATGTTTTCATTGTTAAAATGAAGTTTTCCTTCAAAACCAAGCATTTCAAAATCTGATTTTGCAGTCTTTCCTAACCTTGGAAGTGTTTTTAATGCAGACTGATCCAAATTGGGGTAATTTCTTATATAATGAAGCTACAAAGACAATCAATCTTATTGATTTTGGAGCAGCGAGGGATTTCCCCAAAAGTTTTGTTGATGATTATTTAAGGATGGTTGGTTCCTTTCCTTTCCTTTTTATTTTATTTTTTTTCGTATCTGAAACTAAATATTTAAAATTTTATTTCGGTTTATTGATTTCTCTTTTAATTCTTATGTTTGCTGAGATTTGAGCATTCAAGCTAGCTAGTGAAAGATGTTATTCTCGATTGCTTTTTTTAATCTTCTATCTTAAATCTTTTTCTTCTGATATGAAATAAAACAAACACATTATGCTGACTCTCTTTTGACTGGAAGTAGCCAGACTCTGATTTGAAAAATTATTAAAGGTAAATTATTGGTTTTACTGAAGTTGATATTTATATAGAGTAGAACATGGTTAAAGATTATGTAGATGTGGTTCTGCTTGACATTTTCTAAATTTTGAAGAATATAGTAAGGAGAATTAAGGGTCCCGTTTAGTTTCATTTACTATAGAGTATAGACTCTGAATTTAGTACCTTCTTTTTTCTTATTCAGATCGGTCCCGTATGTTGTCGTATTATGACTTGTTTGTACTTGATTGAGTGTACCTTCAATACAATAGGAGTTTTAGTGTTGCTTTGCGTTTCACCTCTTTCTTAAGACGAGCTGCAAATTCATATGGATTCTTATTATTGTTAATTTTTTATGATGCATAACTGATTAGGTTCTAGCATGTGCAAATGGGGATAATGATGGCGTCATTGAGATGTCCAAGAGACTTGGGTTCCTCACTGGAATGGAATCTGACGTGATGCTAGATGCCCATGTACAAGCTGGTTTTATTGTAGGGTTGCCATTCTCAAAACCTGGTCCATACGATTTTCGATCAACCAACATTACTCAAAGCATTAGTCACCTTGGGGCGACAATGCTGAAGCACAGGCTCACTCCTCCACCTGATGAAGCCTACAGTTTGCACAGAAAGCTTTCCGGTGCTTTTTTGGCGTGCATCAAGATTGGTGCTGTTGTCCCTTGTAGAGAACTATTGCTTGACATGTACAAGCATCATAAATTTGGCGAAGTAAATGATGATTTATTATCTAGTGGCTCAGTGTCTATGTAGGTTATCTATATTTGATCCAATTATTTTTTGCTAATTATAATAAGTTGCATGATGCTTGTTTGCGTTGCAGCTCCTTAACAATTATACTTTTGATTCAGCCTGTAAATGGAGTCCTTTATGGGGATCATTTCCCCTCTCATATTTGTAACTTTAACTGTAATTAGAAACTTTACTGGATTGATTCTTTCAGAGGTGATTTTGATCCTTTCAAACAGGGTTTGGATGTTTTTCATGTCATCCTGCCCTGAACTGAATTGTTAATCTTCAGAATCATTATTAGTCATGCTAGCATACACGATGTATGTACAGTACATTGGGTTGCCTCAAAATGAACCAAAATGATATTTGTGTAACATGTCCTTACTTAACTAACCGTCATTATGATTGTTTTTGTGGCCACTCATCGTTATCGTCATCATCGTCGTCATATTTGCTCATAACTTTCTCAAGTGCGATATTCATATTTTCCCCCAATAAAAGCGGTATTTTCAAGACTATCCCAAAATCCTTATATTTGCTCATAACTTTTAGCCTTTGTGAATTTTTATAAGGCTACACTCGAAAACGAGTTGGAACTCTAGTGAATAGTTGGTTGTTTTTATTGTTCTGTTGCCCTTCTCTAAACCCAGTTGATGTGATTTCCGATCAACCAACATTGCTCAAAGCATTAGTCACCTTGGGCGACAATGCTGAAGCACAGGGTCACTCCTCCACCCGATGAAGCATACAGTCTGCACAGAAAGCTTTCTAGTGCATTTTTGGCATTCATATGTACAAGTATCATAATTTTGGTGAAGTAAATGATGAGTCATTATATAGTGGCTAAGGTTATTTTTTTTTTTGTCGAATTACTTTTTGCTAATTATAATAATAAGCTGCATGATGCTTATTGCGTCGCAACTCCTTAGCAATTATACTTAAATTTGGTCCTTAAATGGAGTCCTCTGTAGGGGACACCTTTGGTCCTTAAGCAATGTGAAAGTATATTTTTTATCCTTAACAAAATGCTTGTTTGGGAATTTCTAACCAAAAGTTAAGGCTGTGTTTTTATCTCCATTGCTTGGCTTTAATCTTCAATTAAGCAAAGGCAACTCCAAAAAAGAAAAAGGCTATTGTTAGTGTACGTTAATACTTATATTTGTGCCTCACAGTAGAAGCAATGCAACTTTAAAGAACCAAGTCCCACAATAATGTGGACCCAGCAAACTACAGATCGTAAGGTGGAGTGATTGAGAAGGTTTGTTGTTTTTTTTCAAAGTTTTTGTTCTTTCAAAAAAATTGATTTTAGCAATCATGTCTTGCAAAAAAATCTAAAAGAAAAGTGTAATTTATGGATGTGAATGTGATGATAGCCATCTTTGATTCCCTTGAAAGCTACAGTTAAACATTAACGTGATTGGCTCTGTCAGTGCCGTCAATTATTCATCACAATCACTGTAGCTTGTTTTTGACAAATCACTTTTAGTTTAATAATTAGTTTGTTGCATAACAGTTTGTTGCATAACATGAGAGTAAGGGTCCCACTTTGTTTAGAAAAGTGTAGGTTGAACTTTTATAATTGAAGCGAACGATAAAATTAATGTCTTAAGATTATTTTAGGTTGAATGTGGTATTTTACGTTGAATGTGGTATTCAACTCATTTGGATATTGATGAACTCATACTTGAAAGGAAGATTGTTGCGTAAACATAATACATTAGGTTTTGAGTTAAAATGTGACGTCCAACTCACCGGTAAACAAGTTGTTCTAACAAAATTACAAAAATAAGTAAAATAACCGTGAATTACATCCTAAATTATTCTTTCATCTAGCTACTCATTTAGTTTGTAGTTAACAAATTGACTGTGGTGCATGATTAATTGATTATCTAAGATTAAAACGATGTATTTTCTAAAATCTAGTTGATTTTGATAGTTAATAAACCAAATTGGCGAGAGATTAAATTAGGTGTTTATTTTAAGGAAAATGTTAGTAAAAACTCTTGAGACACACTAGTTAAAATTTTGTTTTTGTTACTTTAAAAACAAAAACACAAGGAATAAGTTGATTATAAAGATCTTGCGTAATTTATAAGATATGATATAAGAAAAACATGATGATAAAAAAGACAACACACGACAAGGGTCTACTATCTCTATAGATGCTTGTTTTGTTAGATAACCTTTTTGTTTCCACCACAATAGTTGAGAAACCAAAAATGTTCCTTACTTAAAACAAATCAATTATACTCAGAAACTGAGAGTGTGTGATGAATTGAAGAACCTTATCAGTATTCAGTAGTAGCACAAACAAACAAACATGAAAATGAAGCTGCTGCTGATTTTGTTGGCATTTGAATTTGCATTCTTAGTTTCTGGGTTTATCTCCTCTGGATCTGACACAACACTTTCTTTCTCTGAAAACGATGTCGTTTCGCCAAATTCATTGCAACCTCCTATGGTAGACCTCACTCTCATTCAAGGAGCTGATTCCAAAGGAGCTGGTATCTATCTCTCTTTTTCTCACTTAAATTATACCCTTTGAGTTATTGTATGAAATGTCACATTTTGAAGCTAACCCTTTACTTTAGTTGGTGAATTTGAGATGATTAACCTGTTTCCTCTCATCATTTTAGATTCTATGCATAGCAAGCATCCCTTGTTTATATCTTTTTATAGTTAGAATGGATATTGTTTTGATTGATTACTGTCTGAAATGTGCCTCATATTGGTGTGAAGTGGAGGTATATTATGTATGCTTTTTAATTAATATTATGCTGAAGGACATATTTCATTATGTGCATAACACAAACTCTTCTGATTGAAAACGTGTCCAATATTCGACAATGACATCTCACTGACATATGTGGTTACATTTTAAACACTTTTGTTGTATCAACTACTACCAGTGTCTATGTGTCAGTGTGGTGTCCGATGTCCATGTTGTGTATGTGTCCGTGCTTCACAGAGTATTCTTATGCTTGTTTGAGTTACTTTGATTTGATAACATAGCAGAACCTATTGTGTTAAAAAGAGTAAAGATTGTCTCAAATCAGTCAATTTTGTATTTTGTCTTATTACCACAGTCTGTTTGGATGGAACATTGCCTGGATACCATTTGGATCGTGGATTTGAATCTGGTGCAAATAGTTGGCTCATTCATCTGGAGGTATGTAAAAGAATGTCCAAAGTTTAATAACAATACTTTCAAGGTTTAATAGTTTCTAAAATTTGCCTACTATATTTAGAAGAAAGTCGATGGAGAAAATTTAGCATTTGCTTCAACTCTTTCTTTAACTATGCTATCGCTAATTTTTTTTCATGACACTTAATGAATACCTGTAGGGAGGAGGATGGTGTGATACTGTCAGAAATTGTGTCTACAGAAAAAAGACTCATCGTGGTTCCTCAAAATACATGGAAAGTCAAATACCATTCACAGGAATATTGAGCAATAAACCTGAAGAAAACCCAGGTATTTTCTTTATCCCACATAATTTTGGCATTTGTTTCTTGTAGTTCAGTTAAACTCTGCTCTCATTGATGCTGCAACTTATGTAGACTCAAGTCTGTGTTTTAATTGTCATGAATCTGTACATAATCTTCTATTCCATGCACAGATTTCTTTAACTGGAATAGAGTCAAATTAAGGTACTGTGATGGAGCGTCTTTTGCTGGAGATAGTGAAAATGAGGTGAGTGAAAGTATCAATGTTTTCTTCTTCTTCCTCTTATCTATATAATTCCTATTAAAATCCCTTAACATTTTTTTTTGAAAGTTGTTATTTCTGATAATAAAGAAGTTTCTCTTACATAGCCTTTAGTGCTGACTTAATTGCTACCGAAACATTGATCATTTGGAATTTATGATTGAGTAACGTGTGTGTGAATTTTGGTTCTTTTATCCAGGCTGCAGGGCTTCAATTTCGAGGACAAAAAATATGGCTAGCAGCAATAGAGGAATTATTGTCTCAAGGAATGCAGAATGCCGAACAGGTTTCCCATGTTTCTTTATGTTGTTGTTCAATCTTAATGTTCGTGGATTCTTCTAATCAATATATGTATATCAGGCCCTTCTTCTAATAAATATATGTATATTAGGCCCTTCTCTCTGGATGCTCTGCGGGTGGTCTAGCATCCATAATACACTGTGATGAGTTCCAGAGCTTGTTACCAAAATCTTCAAAAGTGAAGTGTTTTAGTGATGCAGGATTTTTTCTCGATGCGTAAGTTCAATGTTTTTACACATTACTTCTAGCATGTTCCAGTGACTAGACACTTACTTATATACAGTCTATGATCTGTTCAATTGTGTAGAATTGATATATCTGGAGGACGCTCACTGAGGAATATGTTTGGCGGTGTAGTTCAGTTACAGGTAGGGCTTAACTTAGCTTCGTACTAATCGTATGAACTATTTAGTAGAATCTAGCATGATCCAAATTCCAAACCATTAACCACATAGTCCTACATTCTGTCAAAAAAATCAAACCACATAGTCCTTCAAGTTTTGGTACATTTTTAATTACTAATTGTCCTAAAAGCTTAGGTTGTCAAGTGAAGGCACATTGCAATAAACTCTTTTATTAGTTGTTTTACTACTTTGATGAAAGGTTAAGAGAACCTTTGCAAATATTTGATATCACTACTGTTTTGAAATTGTAGGAAGTCCAGAAAAATCTGCCAAAAAGTTGTCTCAACAAAATGGACCCAACTTCGGTAAATTCTCATTCAAGATGTCTTGCTATTCGTAGTCTTTAAAATAATTTTAGACATCCAAGTTTTGAATATCCGAAGCATGTTTCGTCCAGTGCTTCTTTCCTCAGAATGTGGTAGAACATGTCGAGACACCATTGTTTCTACTCAACGCGGCTTATGATGTGTGGCAGGTAACATGGATTAATACTAATACACCGTTTCTTGCTTTATCTTGTATTAGATTAATGATATATCTGATTTTGTGCTAATTACGTATAAATATATAATTAACACTGTTTTTATGACATGAACTATGTTTCCATCAGCTCCAAGCCAGTTTAGCCCCAAAGACAGCTGACCCCCTTGGCTCTTGGAATGACTGCAAATCAAACCATGCAAATTGTAACTCATCTCAAATTCAGATCCTCCAAGGTGTTTTCAATCTCTACTATTGTAATTGTAAATGATGCTAAAAAGTCCATGCACATAAATGAAATTTGCTTATTTTGGTGCAATAAAAGATACATCAACTAATTTGAATCATAGACAGCAATTGTGACATATTATATCTCACCTTCGAAACAGACTTCAGAAATCAAATGCTTGACGACGTGAAAGACTTCTCAAGATCATCTCAAACTGGACTATTCATAAATTCTTGTTTCGCTCATTGCCAGTCTGAGAGACAGGAGACATGGTTCGCAGATGACTCTCCTCTTATTGATGACAAGGTATGTTCAATTTAGAATAGTTCCACTGATGACTTTAATGCCTTGGATTAAATAATCAATAGTCAAGTTTCATACAATTTTATTTTCCCTGTCTATTGTTATCAGAGAATAATCATGTTTTGTTATACAGCCAATTGCAGTTGCCGTTGGAGACTGGTTTTTCGACCGAGAAGTTGTCAAAGCTATTGACTGCCCTTACCCTTGCGACAATAGCTGCCATAATCTGGTGTTTAGAAGAGTATAATATGTTCACTCTTCATATGATATTTTATTTACACTTCCATCCTTGTATTTGTTTCAGTGTATTTAACATTTCATTAATTATGTTAAGACCTCCTTTCAAAAAAAAAAAAAATTATGTTAAGACCTGACCATTCTTATCTGACAAAAAAATTGATCATCATCAATTTTACAGATAAAAAGTGTTGTATATCAAGTGTGAGTAAGAGTTCTACATTAACTGGAAAAATGGATATTGAACACTATATAAGTGGGAGGACTCTTACACTGCCTTAAGATTTTGGTTAAGAAGTGGTGTCCAAGTCACCAATGTGATTGCTCAAAGCTTAATGTGATGATTCCCGGACCCAAATAAGTGTTAATAAGGTTTATAGAATAATGCTAGCAAGTAGCAAGACACTCCCCTTTATTGGTTAAAGAGTGTGCCGCGAACACTCCGCAAGATATCATATTCATTAGTACTTACTAGTCATTTACGTACCTTTGTTTGGAATTAGGGGTGTTCATAGTTCAAGACAAAACATAATCAAATTGTTTTGACAGTTTGTAAAAACAAAACCAAACTGTTACAATTGTATCCCAAATTGATCTGTTATAATGGTTCGGTGCACCAGTTCTATAGTTCTGAACAAAACCATAACTAACTTTTTTAGAAAAAAAATGTCTTTTCTGAACTGAATTAATATATTTTTTTTATAGAATTGTACCAAATTATTTTTTTTAATCAGCCAAATTATTGTTATAATTAGTACCTTTGGGAAAAATATAAAAACCCAACAAAACCAGGTATTAGGATTATTAGTTTTAAAACACTAAAAATTGAATTGAACCGTTAAGCTGAAGTGAATTGCATTGATAAATTATGAGCTGAACCGAATCAAACCAAACTCGTTCAATTCAGTTTGCTAATTGTTGAGTCACATTTCGGTTGTTTTTGGTACAGTTCAGTTTAATATTATGGCTGTTTTGAACACCCCTGGTTAGAAATCCAAAAACAAAAACTGAATTTGTGCATCCGTTACAACGTTTTTGTCATTGAAAAATGTTTTTTTTTCCTAAGCAAAAACGTGATCAATTATATGAAATTAGAAGATTTTTTGTGGCAAAAAACATATACGTTAAACTCATAAGATTGGATTTTACAATGGTAAATTTGTGGCAAAAAAGGAAATATTAGACATTTATTTTTTTTTTGACAGAAAATATTAGACATTTATAGATACTAACAAAATAAAATTATTTAACATTTTAATAAATGTCATGGCAAACTTGATATTTATAATATTTTGGGGTATATTAGGAAAAAAATAAAAAGATAAAAGAAATATTTTGGGGTAGGAAGAAGATTTTTCCAATGTTAGTTAGAGCTCATATTTGTTGTGCCCTAACCTAATAATCGCATATAAATACCTCTCTCTTGTTCCTATGGGTGTTTGTGGATTCTGAAAGGACTATATCAAGGTAACACTATCAATATAGTCACTTTCATCTCCCCGAACACCTAACAAACAATAAAATCAACAGTGCATCTGCAGCGATTACATTCCTATAAATTATGAATTTAATTTTGTGTTTGGTCTCAGTGGTTGTGTTGTTTTAGTGAAGCCTATGATGATAAAAATAGAACTGGAATTACCTTTAATGTAAATTTCTTGGCTGTAGTACTGAGGCTTCATAGTCATAATTCACCGAATCAAATGCAAAGTTTTACCATCATCGATTTATTTTTTGACGTGTAAGCCACAAAGCCAGACACTTGAGCTTAAATTGAGCTATTTTAATTAACCCCAGCATATAACAAAACGTTTATGTTTGGATTCGTTTGGTTCCTCAGAAGTGAGGGTAAATTTCAATGGAGTTAGAGATTAATGAGTTGGACCTTTGATATATGCTGTCAAACCCTTGATGAGTTGATATAAGCATACACCGTGGTTTAGTCGTTGATGATTTGTTTGGGAGCACCATTGTTGGTTTTGGCAATTCTAATTTCCTTTCTTTCCAATTTTATTGTTATTGGATTGAATGCAATTGATTGTTTGCCATTGGTCACTGGACCGTCCTATCAAGATCGAACGACTCAATTTTAGGTTTGAAATCTAATTGTTTTTAAAGCTAAAATTCGATCTTAAAATTTGAGTTGTGCTATCTTGATGAAACGGTCCACAACTTTCAACACTACACACAAGCTCGATTCATTGTTATTAATGTTATTATTATTTTATTTTTGGGTTAATTATTGAAATTGATCTTGTAATATAAGCGAAGTCTGAAAAATGACCCCATAAAATAAAAAACACATATTTTAACCCTATAATTTGAGATTCTTATTATTTTTTACCTTATAAATGTTTTGAAGTCCAAAAAATCTACTTAGTGATTGAATTTTTTCATGATTTTTTTTCAAGCAAGTTTAGGAAGTTAAAATATGACATTACACAAAAAATTAGAAATTTTCAACTAAGGATAGATTAATTATGAATTTTTAAAACACCAAAAACTAAAAAAAAAACAAAATAATGAATGAAAACACCAACCTAGAAATCAAATTTTGAGCTGATTATTTGCAGATACATCTATAGAAATACATAAAAAGTATTATTTCAAAAATGTTTCAACCAAAACGTGCAAAATTGCAAGTTTGATCCGAGTAAGTGTATATTCACGGGTCAAATTCCGTTTTATAATTCTTTAGGCATGGTTATAACATCATAAGAACCTTCACCATGAAATTTTGGAATTTTTATAAGAGATACAAATCAATTATGAATTGTTTAAGAAATTCATATAATTATGGGGAATAAAATTCATAATAAATCCTTCCCTAGTCGGAAAAATCTAATTTTTTTTGTGTGAAGCCATGTTTTAACATTCTAAATATGCTTGAAAAAAAATCATGAAAAAAATTCAATCTCTTGATCACTTTTTTGGACCACGCATATATTATAGAGTAAAAAATAAGAAGAATCTCAAATTACACTGTTAGAATATTTATTTTTTATTTTACAGGATTATATTTCAGACGCCGTGTATTTTACATGGTCAATTTAAACAATTAACTTTTATTTTTATTTTTTAATCTTCTTATTTTCATATTGGTGTGATGTGCTGAAGATTTGAATTGATTGCTAAGATTTCCTTCCTTAATATTTCGTCCTTATTCAGATTGGAGATTTGCGCTGATCTTTTTCTATCAAAAAATAGAAATAAATAATAATTTGATATGCAACATAAATATTTTCCTAAAATCATGTCAATAAAAGCTGAATCCAATTTCTTGTGTCCTAAGTTTCTCTCTATATATTCTCTCAAAAAAAGTTTCTCTCTATATATTTCCTCTCTCTCTCTTTTTTGTTTGTTTTTTGCCTCATCTCCGCCAAGAAACCCTAGGGCAGCAAGACAGTGATGGCCACCACCTCTTCGATGATGAGTTCCACCATGAAAGTACTTGTGACAATATTGCTGATAATATTTCTCACGAATACAGCAGACTCTTCTTCTTCAACGATGCACACTAACAATTGGGCTGTTTTAGTCTGCACCTCCCGTTTTTGGTTCAATTATCGACACATCGCCAACACTTTATCAATATATGCGACCGTTAAGCGACTAGGAATACCTGACGAAAGAATCATACTCATGCTTCCTGATGACATGCCTTGTAACGCAAGAAACAGTTACCCTTCCCAAGTTTTTAACAACGAAAACCACAAACTCAACCTCTATGGTGAAAGAGTTGAGGTTGATTACCGTGGCTATGATGTTAATGTAGAAAACTTTCTCCGTCTGCTAACAGGTCGTCACGAGCCAAACATTCCAAGGTCCAAACGACTTCTTAGCGACGAAGGAAGTAACATTCTTTTGTTTATGTCTGGTCATGGAAGTGATCAGGTTTTGAAGTTTCAGGAGAAGGAAGATCTTTATAGCAAAGATTTAGCTGATGCTGTGAATGAGATGAAAGAGAATCACAGGTTTAAGGAGTTGTTAATAATGGTGGATACTTGTCAAGCTGCTACTCTTTTCTCAGACCTTCGTTCACCTGGTGTTTTAGCTATTGGAAGTAGTGTGAAAGGAGAGAATTCGTATTCGCATCATTCTGATTCGGATTTGGGTGTTTCTGTCGTTGATCGTTTTACCTATCAAACTCTTGATTTCTTGGAGAGGATTAATTTATATGATAATAATTCTTTGAGTAGTCTTTTTGATTCGTATAATCCTTATTTGTTGGATTCAACTCCTTATTATAGAAAGGACCTTTATCAACGCCATTTAGATGAGGTACCTGTTACAGATTTTTTTGGATCTGTAATGAACACAATAGACACTGATTCAGCCTATAAATTTGGGGGAAGAGCTAAAACTATAATGTCTTTGGATCAATCAATCTCCGACGATGCCGACAATGATAGAAGAATTTCGAGAAACCATGATGATGATGATGATGATGAGGATGGTATAGTTGGACAATTATGGAGTACTATTGTTAGTAAAGTGGATACTTTTGAAAGTATTGATGCTTTTGTGTGCTATGGTCTTCTTTCTATGCTTCCTCTGTTGATAGTTTCTTTGTGGCTATCAAAATCATTGTAGTCTTGCAATGCAACTTTAATTGGTGGTGGATTTTATGATCTTTATTGTTTGTTATCTTTACAACTTTAGTACTGGATTAACTTAATAGTGGAATGCAGTTCAAGGTATGTTTTATTTGTAATGTGTGTTGGACTTGCTTGTCCTATGAAGGAACATTGCATCTGTTTGTATTCCCTTATTTGAACTTTATTTATTGACATAAGCACTTAAGAGTCTTTATGAGAGTTTATGAAAACAACTTATGACATGTCCATAATTTGTTTTCAACTTATTTCTATAAGCTCTCCGGAGTCTGGATAGCTTATGAAAGCAACTTACAGGTTATATCAAAATAGTTTGACTTATTTTATCTTTTGTTATTGAAATTGTTTATTTATGACAGAAAGTATTTATCTTTTTAACTTTATTCAGAATTGAGAAAAACATAATTGAACAATGATATTAACATAGGCAATATTAGGCCAGACCAAATTACTGATGGGACAGTGTTTTGGTAACTCAGCAACAACTGAGACTTTTGGGCCACAATGTGGAAATGGACTTGGGGTTAGCAGGCCCTAAAATAACAAAAAAGACCTCAACTTGAGGATACGAGTCACCTTTCTATGCTTTTGCATTTTTATTTCATGCTTTTGGTTAGAATATTCTCTATTCTGTTACATTTTTGTTTCATGATTTTGGTTAGAACTAAATGTTGTACTTGTACATCCAAATTTTTATATAATGATCTCAATGACAGTTATAGGTAATAGGCAGATACCTATCAAATTCAAAATGTATTATTAAGGGTTGATTAATACATTTTTACCTTTATTATTGCAAGTTTGAATTCAATTTAGAGCAACCAATCTAGAGTTTATTTATTTCTCTTCCTGAAAAGGTTTCTTGCTTGCAAAGCATTGTTAGGACAATGCTTCAATCTTTCAAGTGTTAAGACCCTTGTTAGCTTTGAAGTCATTGTCTTATTGCACATATTGTATGTGACATACATTCAATAAACTACTTTCACTATTCCAGCATGGTCATACATGCTAGTCTTGTTTGTGAGTTGTGTGTGACAGTGTGAGAAAGAGAAATCAGAGAACTATGTATAAAATAAGGTGATGTAGGTTTGAATGTTGAATATTTCACTAACATTTTTAATAAATTTAATTACTAAAATTTATAATTAAAAACAATATGTAGAAAATCAAAATTGATCAAACACTATATAGAAAATAAAGTACACAAGGTGTTCCAAAAAGTCAAAGTACAACCAGAGGTATCCAAATAAGACTATTCAGAGGAAAATGACCCCTCTTTTTTTGTATTCTTTCAATTAATCATTACTTTGATGCTGTCCTTTTCTTAGTGAGAAAAAGATAAATAATTCACATGATTTTGCAGACAGTACAACAAGACCAACGATTTCATTGTGCAAGTGAAAAGTAAAACTTGCATAGAAGGAAAAGTATCAAAACTAATGGAAGTGAATATTTTACTCTACTGTCTAGAAAACGATGGACATGTTTAAGTGTCATTTTCAATAGCATGAAAGTTAGTGACAGGATAAAATCATATATCAAGTAAAAAAGATTCTGCAATTTGTTTTTTTATAGGTAAAGTAACTAAATCTGTTTCTGTTCCTAGCAATAATGAAAGTAAAATGAACCAATAAATATATGTGATGGATTGTATATAGAAATTCACCAATGATGTTACAGTGTATAAAAGAAAGAGTATGTAGAAAGAAAACAACAAACAAATCCTTATTCACCAATTCTACCCCACACTCATAGAAGAAAAAAAATGTAGTTGGCTCACAAATATCAACAAAGCAAAAAGGGTGAAAGTGAAAAACAAATTGCTTTTTTTTGGTATCAGATTCACATACCTATATACAAGAGAAAAATCAGTGGTTTCACACACCTGTACTAAAGAAAAATAACACCTCTAAAAAATCTTCACACTGTTCTCTTTTTTCCTCAATCATGCTCACATATCTCCAAAAGCTTCTCTGAGTTTCTGAATGTCCTTGGAAAAGATATTTGAAGTTGTTTGTGATTGTTCTTGTTCTTGGTTTGTATGAGGTAAAATAGCTCCCAAACTATCAGGTACAAAGTTCATCAATGGAGGCTTTATCTCATTGCATAAAGATTCAGAAGCAAGCATTAAGATAGGGTTTTGAAAGTAGTTATTGTTATTATCCCACTTAGCTTCTTCTGTATGATTTTCCATCAATCCTCCCCAAGAAGAATAACTGTTGTTATGTAAGTTTAAGGTGCTGCTGCTGCTAGTTTTCATCTCTGTGGAAACATTGTCAGAGGGAATATCAAGAGAATTGTTGCAGCAAAAAGAATTAGGAAGAAACATGGTTGTTGGTGTTGTGGGATTGAAATGAAACTGATCAGAATTCATATCAAAAGTTTTTCCAGTTTGGTTGAACCAATGGTTACTACTAGTGTTTGAATCATTTGGTAAACAATCATTTTCAGTATTTGCATAACTCATCTGAAGTGGAAAATTTCCCATCAAATCTGAGGGTTGAATGAACCTATCTATGAAAAACTCTTTGTTGCAAGAACCTTCCATTTCCATTGCATATGCTTTTGGTGAAATTGAAGATGTTGTTCTCTGCTCATAGCTAGAAGCTGCATCTGATTTTGAACTCTCTGATTTCAAAAGGTTCAATTCATTGGATAATAATATCTCTGGTGCTTTCTCTTGACTCTTCTTAGCATTTTCCTCTCCATTATTCTCAACCTCAGATAATGGTTTATGAGTCACAGGATCTATACCTTTTTGCCTCAATCTCTTCTTCAAACAAGAGTTCCATAGATTCTTTATTTCATTGTCTGTCCTCCCCGGCAATTGCGCCGCTATTTGAGACCATCTGATAAGAAGAAAATGAACATAAATTTTTAAAACGGACGATATTAATATTGTTAGTATTATACCGAGAGTGAGATCGAATCCTCGACTTCCTTATCACTCCGTTGCTTAACCATAGCAGAAAATAAAAAAGGGACTAAGTTAGTTAGTAAGTTGAAATTTACCTATTCCCTAGTACTGCATGAAGTTCAACAATGAGATTTTCTTCCTCTTGTGAGAATGTTCCTCTTTTTAAATCAGGTCTTAAGTAATTGATCCACCTAAGCCTGCAACTCTTGCCACATCTTTGCAAACCTAATAATAAACAACATTGAAAAATAATATAAGATTAATAACAATTTTAACTTTATGATTATATGCTAATGGAGATAGAATTGAATAGAATAATTTACCTGCTTGCTTAGGTACTGAACTCCAACATCCATGACCATACTTTGTTATATGCCTCAGTAGTTTTTCATCTTCTTCTGGTGACCATAGTCCCTTCCTAAGCTTTTGCTTGTAACAACATGAGTGCCTTCCCATCTGTGAATTTTACCAAAAATTCTTATGAGAAGAAAATTGAACCAATGGTTTAGTGATAGAGAGAATTGAAGGAAGGAAAGTGAAGTGGCAGCTAAGAAAAGGAGTTGAGTTAATATAGGAGAGTGAGACCTAATGACTCATGAGAGAGAAGTCATAGTCAATAAGCTTCTTTCTATTTTCTTTATTCTATTTTTGAATTTAATAATAATATACATAACATATCATATAGTATGTAAGGTTGATCTATCTGATAGGGATTGGACAATGTGAATTAGGATTTCTAGTTGTTTAAAGTGTTTGAGTTGAAAAAGAGGGAAGGTGAGAAAAAAATGGATTTCATAAAGCAGTATAACATGTCTTTTCTAAGGTGTGTGCATTCATGTCTCTTACAGGAAATAGTGGTGGGACACACTTAACTCATATTTTAAATTTATAATCAATCAAAGTGAAGACATTATTATATGGAAACAAAAAAGATGTAATAAAAACAATGCTTGTAACTGAAGTATATTAAGAAATGGCATAAACTATTTCACTCTGTTGAAGAAGTTGTCTCACTAATTTCAAAATAACTTAATTAATTGTCTTATACACTCCAGAGGAAAAACAAAGCAATCATAATCATAATATTATTATATAGAATATAGATATATAAATATTTAAAAAAATTATAAGAAAAAAAGTTTAGTTGAGTTAGGTTTCAAAGTTCACTAAGGTTAGGACAGACTCACTAAACTTAACAGAAGGAATTGAACGCAGTTCTTGCAGGTTATGAACTAAATTCTTATCAATTGGATCAATTTGCGTTGGCGGAATATATAATTTAATACAGGAATTAAAAGCAGTTAGCGAAATTTCCTTGTCACAAGCTAAAGTTTCTGGCTATCTATGTCTATGAAAAGTGAAATGCAACATACCCCTCTCACTAGTGATGGAAAACTTGTGTCTGAAAAAATGTATAAAATAGAATTCTATCCGTTCTTTACACTTTGAACTTTATGTGCAATTCTTCCATGTCATGATTTCTTTAAAAAGTTCAATCATTACGTGGAAAGAACAATGTTTTTAATTTTTTTTTGTTTTTTTATCAAAAACAATGCATGTTATCTTTTATGGTTGAAATTCAAACAGTGATGTAAATTACTCTTCTCATCATTTTTTCCATTTTCATCTATGGAATTCTCTCGGTTCTTCTTCACTTAAAAAATTGACACTAGATGCATAAAAGTTATATATAGCCATATTGGTCACGTAGACGCATAAATAATAGCTTGTAGGAACGAAAATTGGAAAATATCCTATTAGTACCATTGTGCTAACCGTGTTGAATACTATAGGTTTATTTGCATATTATACAAAGCATCTTTTTCTCAATAATTAATCCACCCCTTTTAAGCTAAACTTTAATTAGTACAACTAACTTTTTTTTCATGACTAAATTATAGACAACGAACTATTAGGCGCATTAGTTGATCTTCACTTAATACTACTAATTAATTTAGATAATTGTTTTTTTTTTTTGAGAGAGATAATTGTTTTTATTAAAACTTCATTTAATCCCACAACCATCCCACCGGCCAGTGTGGTCATCACATGTGCAATAGTTCTTTGCACAAATATAATTAATCTTCATTGCTTTAATTTCTTCTTTAAATAATTGTTCTAACTGTAAAATAAACGATCTTATAAGCATGATATCATTGAGTGGCTGTATTTGTCGGTAAAAAAACAGCATAATTATTTATTATTATATATTGACTAAAGTCTTGTTCATTCAATATATAATTAAGCAACTATATGGATTTGCCCATAAGGTGGGAAATATTCCTTTGATTGTTTTGATTTCCTATTGTCTTTGGTAAGGGGCAAGTGTATCTTTGCTATTCGTCATTATCTACATCATTGTGGCTTAAACGTAATGGTCTTTTTTTTTTTCTTTTCTTTTTTTCAGTACAATGCATAATATATAGTCTTATTTTTAATAACTGTTTTGTTTTAATCTATTTTAGACATGATTAATTAATTATGATCCAATGTTGGTCGTTGTAGTATTTGTTTGGAGCCTGATCTGGATTATATTGGAATATATAAATGCCACATTGGCCCTTTCCAAAGAACATATTTTATTGGATGGATTAAAGGGTACTTATTTTAATGGAATTATTATAGGCTAAGTGTACCTGTTTATGACCTAGTCTAATTACTTGTTATATTTAGCAAACTAACATATCTATAGTTGTATACGGCTTTATTTATGACGATGTGTACTTATGGTGATGCTTTATTCTAGTGGTTAGAATTTTACGTTTAAGATGAATAAGTGAAGAATTCAAAGTTCAAACATTACCTCTACATATAAAACAAAAAATAAAATTGTTATATCATTCAATTTTTTTATAATCATTGAGAGTTGTTTCTCCTCATCTGCATTTTTCTTTCTTGTATCCTTTTATGGTGAAGATATTTTCTGTTTTTTGTGCAATGAACATAGGTGGATTCTAGGGTGAGGGTCCAATTAGGTCCTTCACCGGTGAACCATGAGAAAAACATCAATAGATTAAATAAGTGATTCAGATTTATTTAAATTAAAAGAGGGGACATGTATAACTGCTCACATTCAATCATATCCTGCAATGGTTTCACCCGTTGTTAACCGTAATTAATTGTTACGAACCGAACCGAACCATTACAAATCAATTAATTCCTTTTCACACAAAAATCTGAACCCTTTTTCTAAACCCTAATTCCATTTCAACTACCCTTTTTCCTTATAAATGAATGAGCAAATAATGTCATTGAACACACAGGATCCTATAAAACCATGGTGAAATTTCAAACGTCCTTAGTAATAAGTAACATTAGACGAAGGACCCAGCCAAACTAAAAGAAAACATACTTAGGATTCCAAATTCATCTCAGTAAACCAACCCCCCCTTCCCATCGGAAGTTTGTCATAAATCAGTTATCCCAATAAAACAGCACAAACACAAGTTTATAAGAGGCTGAAAAATCAAATAAATAAATTTCTCACACAGGAAATTCTAAAGAAAAGCTTGTGTCATGTCACACCAAATCCTTGGTTTTTTAATGTTCGAGAAGCCAAAAAGAGACTAGAGAACGGCGAATGTAACTGGATGCACAAAGAAATTTTACTATCATCTTCTCTTTTATTAGTCAAATCAGAATACTAATAGCCATCTGCAAACCTTGTTAATACTCCCTCCGCTCATGTAAGATTCACTGTTGTCAAATAGTGGCTTCTCCCCTCCGGAATGAAATATAAGGAAAAAGGGTAGTTGAAATGGAATTAGGGTTTAGAAAAAGGGTTCAGATTTTTGTGTGAAAATGAATTAATTGATTTGTAATGGTTCGGTTCGGTTCGTAACAATTAATTACGGTTAACAACGGGTGAAACCAATGCAGGATATGATTGAATGTGAGCAGTTCTACATGTTCCCTCTTTTAATTTAAATAAATCTGAACCACTTATTTAATCTATTGGTGTTTTTCTCGTGGTTCACCGGTGAAGGACCTAATTGGACCCTCACCCTAGAATCCACCATAAAATTAATATTAAATTGATATTAATTTGGGAATGCTCATAAATTAAACTTTGAGAACATGCACCAAATCCAATCCTGATATTGTAAGTTTTTCTTATACAAAGATGTGTGAACAATGACGTCTTAGTGTAATTTATTGGTGCATAATATGTGAAGAAATTCAAAGTAACTCCCAGATCTATTTATTTATTTTGATTTTTATTATAAAAAGACGATATAATGAGCACAGAGAAATTTAGGGTTTCTCTTTAATTGCTTTATTACTGTTGTTGTTCTCATTGTCACCTTATCAAAGTCGTATCATTCTTATTCGTAATACAGTAGTCGTAAATATTCACAGAATTGGCATCACTTTTAAAAATATTCATTCAAACCGTGATACGGACATCAATAAAATAGGAAATAAATAAAAAAAGATATTTATTTTTGCATGTGATATTAACATTGTCAAAGAAGAAATAGAAATATAAGAACGTAGAAAGAGAGAGAAAGAGAATGAACGAAAAAAAAGAGCACAAGTCAAAGTTGTCATTAACCTCAAAATCTGTCATAAACGGTAAAAAGAGATACTATGACAAATCCGTAATATCATAACCTGTCTAAGGACAAATCCGTCTTTACACTTTCATTATAAAAAGTTACCATACCGGTTCATCTTCCAACATTTCCTTTATTTTCTAAACCGGAGCCGCCCCTTCTTTCTTTCTCTCTCTACATTACTTTCTCTCTCTTACTTTCGCCGGAAATTAAATCTCCGGCGAGTTTTCATTTCCCGTTACACCGGAGTTTGTTAAATCAAATCATTTTTGCTTAATCTTAATTATTCTCAACTCTTAAGCTATTTTTCGTTTAAGTTTGTTGCGTGCATGATAAAACGGCGACGTTTTGTTACGGTGAGAAATCTTCGGAGAGTGGGAAAACGGCGTCGTACGGATGTAGTTTGATCGATCGGTGAAGATGGGAAGAGTGGTAGTGGGAGTGACGGCTACGGTGGCGGTGGCGGCGTGTGCGGTGGCGGCGGTTAGTGTCGCTAGAAGAGTGAAGAGTAGAAGAAAGTGGAAGAAAGTAGCGAATGTGTTGAAAGAGGTTGAAGAAGGTTGTGATACGAGTGTTGGAAGGTTGAGACAAGTGGTTGATGCTATGGCGGTGGAGATGCACGCCGGTTTAGCTTCTGAAGGTGGTTCTAAGCTCAAAATGCTTCTTACCTATGTTGATAATCTTCCTAACGGGTAATCACTTTTTTTTTTTGTGTTCTTAATCTTAACTGTGCTATTGAATAAGTTGATTTTATTGACTATTAAGCTGTTGCTTTCAAAATGCGATATTTTTTTGTTTTTTGATTTATTATGTTTGGTTCAACAGTGTCATTTCAACGGTTTTTTTTCCCCAGTTTTGTCTATGTTTTTGTTTTTCACGCGGTTTAAATTTCTAATTTTTATGTACAGCTGTTTCTGTTGTCTAATTATTTCAATGTTGTCTATTTCATGCTTTCTGGAGTACCATGTTAGGTGTTTTTCATAGCTGTTTGCATTTTGTTTGATTTTTGAATAATGTGAAGGACATTTTTACGAAAATTTATTTAAATTTTGTTTATGGAAAATGTACTTTGGACATTTAATAAATGGCTGTTGTCTAATTTACTTTGTGAAAGTGAAGCATGATTTGTGTCAATGATTAAAGTAATTTGCAAGCTGTAAGAATGGTTGATAGATTGTGTTTGGGTTGGTTTTGGGAGAGGCCATGTGTCACTGTGTCAGTTCAGTTGAGTCTATGACAGCTATTTACTGGTTGGCATTTAACACGCTAAGGCACACACACATAGATATGCCTGTTGGCTGGTGCACTTTGCGAAAGGTGATGCACTATGAAGCACATATACTCCTCGGATTAGGTGTGTCCTTATGTCAGATACGTGTCGTGTCCGACAACACGACATGACACCGACACATATGATTACATTGAATCATGTCATTTTCTCAAATTTTATCGGTATGGACGTGTTCGTGTTGTGTCTGTGTCTGAGTCCATGCTTCATAGGTGATTCATGATTTGTGTCGATAATCGAGCTAATTTTTGAAAGCTGGAAGAATGATTGATAGATTGTGTGTTTGGATTGGTGTTGGGAAAAGAGACAATGTGTCACTGTGTTAGTTGAGTCTATGACAGCTATTTATTGGGATGGCATTTAACGCGCTACGGCACATGCCAACAGACGCGCCATGCGTTGTTGGTTCTAGCTGTACATTTTTGTTTATATCTAATTTGAGCGTTACTGGATCCGCCAATCAAGAAGATTCACCCGGTGGATTTGGATATGCTACTATGATCACACATTGCAGTTACCGCACTCCTTTTCTTTAGCAAGATTTGGTGATGCTTACACATGTCGTGAACAACACTCATAAGCAAAACATCTTTTATTATGATTACCGAGTCCTTTTGTTAAATTGGTTTGTTTGTCTTTTTTATCAGGACTGAGAAAGGACCATATTATGCGCTGCATCTTGGGGGCACAAATTTTAGGGTAACGCGGGTTCATTTAAGTGGTCAACCATCTCCTGTCCTTGAGCATGAAGTAGAGCGACAACCTATTCCCCCACATCTAATGACTGGCACAAGCAAGGTGACATGATCAAAACCCTAAAACTTTGGTTTTCCCTGTTATTCATTTGTTATGATAATGTTAAATTGAATTATATGCTTGCAGGATCTCTTTGATTTTATCGCATCATCGTTAAAAGAATTCATTGCTAAAGAAGATGGTTCCAATACTTCACAGGACAGAAGGGAACTTGGCTTTACATTCTCCTTCCCTATGAAACAAATGTCTGTTTCCTCGGGCATTTTAATCAAGTGGACAAAAGGGTTTTCCATTGTTGATATGGTTAGTCACTTTTATCTTCTTAATTGATCTTTAAAATTGGCTATTTTTTTTCTTCTCCATAAATAGTTACCAAACAAACATGTATGTCCTATTCAAGTTGCACTTGGTTTTTCAGTATAGAAATGTAAATATTAACAAACCAAAGCTATTTGTTGTCAGGTTGGAAGAGATGTTGCAGCATGTTTGCAGGAAGCATTTGCACGAAATGGCCTAGATGTGCATGTAGCTGCCTTGGTAAGGAATTCCTTTCCTTCGCCTAATTGTATGATTTTTCTTTTTTTGTCCAATATTTCCCTCTGAAAGCAATGCTTGCCTTGTATTTACACAACCGAGATTAAGGAATAATACATAATGTAATTTATGAGCTTGCTTCCGCCTTCAACAAATTGTTTTTTTCTAGGGCATATTTATGTTTTTGATCTAAATGTTAGGAATTTATAAGTGTGTTGAATGAATCAGTTTTTTTTTTGCTGCAAAGCCCTTCTTTTATACAAAAACTTTTAATTCTATAATATTGAAATGGTGAATAAATGATAATAGTTGTAAATGGTGCTTGTATACAATAATGTCGATAAATTATGTCATGATTTTTATTTCTATAGTTGTGTAATTATTTTTAGATATCTTAATTTGGTGTGAAGGAAAATGGGTGTTGTCATGTAAAATAAATCCTATTTGTTTCATTATATTACTTAAAATATGTGTTTCATTTCATTTTAAGCAGGTTAATGATACTGTTGGAACATTAGCTGTTGGGCATTATCATGATCCAGACACTGTTGCTGCAATAGTCATTGGTACTGGTACTAATGCCTGCTACTTGGAGCGAATTGATGCTATTATCAAGTGTCAGGGTCTTCTTACAACATCAGGACGCATGGTATTGTTCTCTCTTTTTTCAGTTTTTATTTTTCATTTTTCATTTTTGGGTTCTAGTTATGACTTATGAACTTATTTTCCGTCTTTTAGGTTGTTAATATGGAATGGGGGAACTTTTGGTCGTCTCATTTACCAAGAACACAGTATGACATTGAATTAGATGCTGAAAGCCCTAATCCAAATGATCAGGTTAGGTTCTGCTCCTAATGACTTTTGTTGCTTGATTTGTCATTTGTTATGACTAAAACTTTGGTGATTTGGGTGCAGGGTTTTGAGAAAATGATATCAGGAATGTATCTCGGTGACATCGTGAGGAGAGTCATTCTCAGGATGTCACTAGAGTCGGATATGTTTGGACCTATTTCTTCCAAGCTTTCAACGCCGTTCGTACTGAGGTTTGTACCAATTCTCAGTCATGCACTATGTATGTCCAATGTCTTTAGGAAAACATACTTAATACTAAGGCCGGATGTGTTCTGTTATTCAATAAAAAGGCAATCTGGCAGGACAAAGCATCTCCTATGTGTCGAGGGAAAGGTCAAACCTATTGTTTTTCTATTGTAGGCAGTTTTATCTTGGTTATACAAAGCATTGGAAAAGGCAAATTCTACACTTACAATTTTTTTAAAATATTACATTATTTTTCAACATTGATGTGTATATATATTTATCTGGTGATTTGGTCACAACCTACCTTAATTTTTATAGACATTGAATATTTCTGTTATTCTACCATACGCCCTTCATTAACTAAGTTAATAGTTCTGTTTTAAGTTCAATTTCATTGATGTCCAATTGTAGTGCATGAAACATAGTGGATCGATTTTTTTTTTGTTGCATTCTTTCATATCCTCTTGTGGTAATAAGACGACTTCTTGTTTAACTATATTTTTCTTTTGAGCACACAAGGTACAATGATTCATTGCTTAGTAAATTTGACTTTGCTATAAACTTGGACTTGCATATGACAACTGCCTTTGGCTTTTCTTGTTTTGATTTTATTACATGCTTTTTGAAAGGTTGCACTCTAACATTTGATTGCTGGCTATGCCTGTATTCTTTTCTATGTACACTTGATTGAACTTGCAAACATCATGCACATTTTGTTTTTTCCTGGAGTATTTGATGTGACATGTGCTCCGTGAAAATGATGCATAGGCTGATAAGATATATTTCCTTGGATAACTACAATGTTCCATGCTCAATTGTTCTGGTTTTCCAAATCTCTGGCTTGATTTGATCTGAAACTCTTGTCATTTCAGGACTCCTTTGATGGCTGCCATGCATGGGGATGATTCACCTGACTTGATAGAAGTAGCAAGAATCCTCAACGACACCTTTGAGGTAAATAAGTCAGACACCATATTTTTTGTCCCTAAATGGGTGTCCTGCCTGTAAGTCTAAAAACCATATATCTTGTATTTGGCTGTCTTAGATTCCAGATCTTCCATTGAAGGCAAGAAAAATTGTGGTGAAGGTGTGTGATGTGGTGACTCGTAGGGCTGCTCGATTAGCAGCTGCTGGTATTGTTGGTATCTTGAAGAAGATTGGTCGTGACGGGAGTGGTGGCATCACAGGTGGACGGAGTAGGAGTGATATAAAAATGAAAAGAACAGTTGTGGCAATTGAAGGAGGATTATACTCGAGCTATACATTGTTTAGAGAGTACTTGCATGAAGCTTTAAACGAAATATTGGGGGAAGATATTGCTAAGCATGTAATTCTAAATGTCACCGAAGATGGATCAGGCATTGGGGCTGCACTGCTAGCTGCATCATATTCTTAAAAATGTGGATAGGGTACACCTGCTATTTATATATATCAACATTGATTGATATATATAGACACATACACACATATAGCCCTGTAAATCAGAATTCGTTCTTTATATTTAATATCTCTGTATAGAGGTTTCATCTATTCTTTGATCAGGTTATGTTCATTAATATTATTATCGTTATTATTCTTTACTGAATGTTTATATTATTATGACATTGATCTCTTATAAGTTGTGAGAGATCCTTTGGGTTGTAAATGCAATAGTATTAGGAGTAATGACTTGAAATTCTTATTATTATAGTCTTGCTTTCTTTGAAAAATTTGTTGTAATCTGGGAGGTTTTCTTATTAACTCTGTCAGCATTGATGATCCTGCTCTACGTGCAAAGCGGCTTACATTTCTCAAGATTGGTAGAGGTATTTCCCACGTAGGTGGAAAAATATGAATAATTTTTTGTTTTGTTTTTTTTAAGTAATTGACATTTTGTCTTTAAATTTAGAATAGGACTACTTTGATTTTCTAAAGTAAGTTCTATTTAATTTGACGGTAAAGTTGAAAAACATAAATTCCAGCCTGCTTTATGGTCTAGGGTAAGATTTTGACCACTGCAATCAGTTAACTTTATAAAGGTTTTTTTATAGTAAAAAGTAGGGATGACAAATAATTAGTTGATAAGATAACGGATGAATGAGCCAGTAGTGCAATACATATTGCACGCAATGGATTATCTAAGTGATAAGAGACCCATAGCAAGAGATCAGATATGTTTTATCCGACAATGAAAATTCCGTACGTATTAGTTGATGCAGATGAGTTAGCCAATAATTCAATATGTTTTCTAACCTATGCAAGATTGGACAGCTTAAGAGGTATTAAATACACCACTCTTTGGTTTTTTCAAACTCTTATTTTTCTTGAAAATTGATTTTCTTTTCTTCTCTCTTCTAACCATTATAGTTCGCGTAGATTCAGAAATACTACTGTATAAGGAAAGTCAAAGTTGCTTCTACAAACACACTAAAGTTGAACTCTTTATTCTTCTGTCACGTCACCATGCTTGTTCTTCTATTAACCATCATAGATTCTTCTATTATTCTTTGTTAACCATTATAGTTTTTTCAAGTTAATACATTTGTTCTCATTTGTACATATGTTCAACCAACAATCACCAAGAAGAGGAAGAATAAAGATCAAACACAACAAAATTTGAATCCTGAAACTTTTGGTGACATGTCATGAAACTAGTACAATAAAGAATGACAATTTTGTGATTTTTAGAAACAAAGTTAATGTTAAAGTATGTTTCTGAAGTTGGGATTTAGGTTGTTGCCATGTGATGTTACATTGTTACCTCTGTTGGTGTGCAATTAGCCAAGGAATTGGAGAGGCTATGAATGTTATTTGTTCACGACACAGATATGTTGATTAATTAGGTTCTAGTTTGCAGTTTTACTCACTTAAGTTTTTCACATTGTTACATGTTTCACAACACAACAAGAAATATGAAATTATGGTTTCATGTTGTTACAATTGTGTTCCACGTGACTATTACTATGGAAAAATGGGGGAGAGAGAGAATTGTTTCTTTTTTAATAAAATGCTAATTAATTGACACATTAATAAGAGTTTGAAAAAGTCAAAAAGTGGTGTATTTAATACCCTTAAGCTGTGCAAATATTTGCACGGGTTAGAAAAACTTTTATTACTAATCCAACAATAGATTGGTCTAAATGATAAGTAATTTGAGTTCGTCAACTAATGTTCAATTTAGCGGTGAAAATTTCATACTTTTTTTTTGAAAGAAAGTGCATACTTATAACATGACAAAAACTCAAAGAAAGTGCATAGTGATAATGTTCAATACGTACCATTAGATCTATCATAGAAAAAACATTGCTTACATGTGTGTAACATTAAATTACTTATTTTATTTAATTTAGGGTAAAAATGAGAGAACAAATCAATGCTTGTTATAAGCTCAGATACTGCTTTAAACAAAAATGGACAGTACCATGTAACTTCCCTTTAATTTTTTTCAAAAAAAAAGAAAAAACTTCCCTTTAATTATACTCAGATTTTGAATATAAACAAAATTTTATCGAAGAAAGTTGACGTATTTAGTCTAAGATTTAAATCAATTTTATTTTATTTTTTTGACAAAAATAAAACGATATTCATTCAATCAATTGATAAATTACATCAGATACAAACATCGCTAAAAACGTAAAGGGTGAATCTGCGAACAAACTCACAGCACCCAAATTAATAGCATAAAACGGCAAAATGCCTACAAATAATATGATAAAACTTAAGTCACCGAAATCCACATGCTTCCGGATCTTCAACGTTGACGCCCAAATAATTGGTTGAATTTGTAATTGATTGATGCCGACCTTTGAATAGGAAATAAATGAACACCGCGACAAGACACGAGATCAAACGTCGCACAAGACGACGAACAACACAACGCCGCACTTAGACGATGAAATCACAAAAAAAAAACTTGATATATGTGAAAACCACTTATTTAGATTGAAAGAAAAGGGAAAAAAGATATCGATGGGTGATTGTAGGTCAACAAAATGACCTAAAACCATCAATCTTCGACGAATGAAAGGGGAAAGAAAGTTTAAAGAGAAGTTGGAGTTTCTCTCACTAAAAAATTAGGGTCGGCTATGTTGACTTTGTTCTACAAATTCTCATTTTATTAATATATAATATAAACAAATACATTCATTGGAATGAATCAATTTTATTAATGTTCTTTGATTAATTTTTATTTATATTTGGAACCCAAAAGTACACCATAATAAGTTGACAGTTTAACTATACCAAACAGAGCAAAACTGTAAGAAAATAATGTTGCAGCACCATCATATTTGAGATAAGTTGAAAGTGGAAGTCAACCATAATTATACACATAATAAGGTTGACAGTTTGACTTTACGAAACATAGCAAAATTGGAAAGAGAAAATGTTGTAACACAGTATAGTTGACGGTGGGAGTCAACCCTGGAATTAATGTAGCAAGAATGATTGAATGAGTGAAGATAGGTTAACTTTAAAATCTTATGCCGCGGGTTACTCTGTTTTTCAAAAGTTAGTGGCCAATGGTCAACGCATTAGATCTTGCCTTTGAAATCATATACTCTTTCCATAATAATTATCTATTTAACATTATTTTTCTTTAAAATAATTGTCACTTTACAATACTAATGCAATATTTATTATTTTTTTTCATTATTATACTCTTATTTAATGAATTTCATTCAACTTAACCACTTCACTAACTACGATTAATAAAGAGTATTTTAGTAAGAGTTTTTCTATCATGTGCAAATTTGCACATGTTAAGAAGTTTAAAGTAGTAACTTTGACTTGAAACTTGTGTTTTTTATATTAAATATGTAACTTTTAATCAATAATTGTTGGTTTT
>Ga0228711_1001195_pt1 | contig 37263 bp, 38 predicted proteins | sample MedpolnodulmetaG_2_FD_177996 | JGI IMG/M metagenome (GOLD analysis project Ga0228711, IMG submission 177996) | Root nodule microbial communities from Medicago polymorpha collected in Santa Monica, California, United States - brown nodules | ecosystem: Host-associated > Plants > Roots > Nodule... | reverse complement strand
AAATAATTGCTCTTGTGTTTGTGGGGCAGATTGTGACAAATCTAAAGTAACTTGTTCTCCTTGACCCTCATTGTTGGGAGGTGGTGGTGGTGGAATCCAATTGGGAGGCATAGGCATCACACCTTGATTAGTGCAGCCAAACCTATTGTGGTTACCTTCTAGACCACACCTTGAACATGTTATCACTGGATATGACCTCCGAACATTACCTGAATCGGAAGGACCCTCGGATGCATCTTTCCTTCTTTGTGTCTTTAGCCTTCCAGGTCATCTTCTTTTTGGTGTAGGCACCGGTTTCACATAATCAATTTTTTCCCAAAACTCTTCACCTTGTGTTGCCTTTATGAAATGCTCATATGTTGCATTGTATGAGCCCAAAGTAAGAAACGCATGACAATAATTTTCAAGTTTGTCATGCCTCCATACAATGGCTGCTATTCCATGAACACATGACATGCCTAAAACAAATTCAAACAAATTCATCATTATATGATTGGTAAAGCAGTTAACTTAACAAATTCATCATTGCATGGGTCCTTATTGTGTTATTGTTTTTCACACAAAATATGGGTCCTTACTGTTTTATAGAACTTGCCATTTATGCTTGATATTGTTATGAATGATATGCTAAAAAACAAGAACACCAATCTCTATGTATATTTTTATTAGACTATGAAACCAGACCATATTTTTTCATAAACTAAAGAACTCTAATTTTAGAAGTTGCTAGTCACTGTATATTAGGTGCATTATAGTTGTAATTTATAGCTAGGAATGTTCAAGTCTTTGCCTTTGCAATAAAGCTCTTTACAAATTTCCTCCAATAGAACTAATCATATTTGAGACACTAAATATGTGTTTCTCTACTTTATATTTCTAGTCACACCAGTTCACTAAACCTGCACACAAAACTTGCCCACAAACTCTTTTTTCACTGAACCTGCACTTAACACTTTTTTCACTAAACTTGCACACAAACTCACACAAGTTCAAAATATACTACAATTGATTTCTGCAAAAACAATAATGAATGCTAGGCAGAACCAAACAAGTTTATTTGCTATATAGTTTCAGAATATCTCATATCTCAGCAATCTCATGATCATGAAGTCAAAACACATCTATTTATAACCATGAACATTGAATCCACATGTCAGAATTGTCTATAATATACTTAATTCATTAAGACCTTTAATGCAGGTACTACAATATGCAACCAATAAGCCTTAGTGAATGATTTGAATTCTAACAGGTCTACAAGAAAAGTATAGCAACATGGTTTGTTATTGAAACACTAAAAATGGCTATAGCATGATAAAATACCTATTAGTTGCCACATTCTGCAGGTACATGTTTGAGCATCCAAGTCAACATTGACATGTGTTCTCCAATTATTTTCAACTTGAAATCTCCCTTCACCGACAAATATTGGTGTCCATTGATTACTCTCTCTTTTTAACTTATCCAATCTAGACTGCTGCATTGGACAAAGTAAACCAGTTTTGTTGGCCAACTTTACTTTGTTTGCACTCATTGTCTTCATAATGTAGCATCTTATCTCCTCGGACATAGTTAGAACAGGTTTGGCTCTATATTTGTTAATACTTGAATTAAAACTCTCACAAGTGTTATTTCATACGTTGTCCACCTTTGGATCGGTACTAAAGTATGCCTTGGTCCATGACTCCTTATGCCACTTGTTCAAATATGCCCATGCCTTCTCACAGTTTCTCTTTATCCTCTCCATCACTGCCTTGTCTTTTTGTTGGTCTCTTGTTCCTTCTTCTAGATGGTTCAGGTTCCAAATCAACTTCATTGAAAGTATCATCATCTCCGCTAAAATATGAAGGTGAGTAATCAGAATCCTCATCGGTTTGATATTCTTGTGCCTCATCATGAGCTTGATCTTCATTAACTGTTTCACCTTCATTGGCATCAACTACCCCTTCATTAACATCAATTTCGGCCTCAACTACAATCTCATTAACAACATCAACCACATTTTCATTAATAACATCAGCCATAATTTCAGCCTCATCATCAACAATCACAACTTCAGGTTCATGAACCACCTCTTCTGGTACAGCAATATCTGGTTCAAATGTTGGATGCTCATAATATATACGAACCTCATTGCCACAACGACGGGCAGTGTTACCTAAATCCAAAATATCGACATCTTCAACAACTTGAAGGTAACCTCCACAGTCAGGAACCAACCACCATATTTTTTCAATACCCGCGTAGTTTCCACATTGTTTTGCCATCTCTTCATGTTGATGCTTGCTAAGGTAGTCAGTGTCATACTCCTCCCAAACACAGAATTGATCATTTACATACTCCATGTTACCATTACCATATCTTTGAAAATAACTACCATGATGCAAAATCAGAGTTGATTCCATTCTAAACAAAAAATAACTGATACATATGTTAACAAAGAAGAAAAGAAAAAAACAAAACCCTTATTTTAACAGATACATATGTAAACAAAAAAGAAAAAACCCTTATATTCTTAAACATCAACTTTTGATTCTTTTTTTTTCTTTCATCATTTTATTCGTTAATTGTAGCTCATTTTATGGAAATCATAGAATATATTTTCTTCCGTCTTTGGAACCCGAGGGGGTCATTACGAGGATGACATGCACCGTGAAGCAAAGTGTACGACCATTCCAGAGAATGAAAAACAATGTCTCAACAAAAACTTGTAGCAAGTACACAACTTATATTTTCAGTCCTTTAATGACACAACTTATAAAAATCATTAACCCTAAAACGTAAAATAAACATAATAACAACAAATAAACAAAACTATCAAACATTAAGCATAAGAAACATGAAAAGTTATGATTTTGCATGATCAAAACAAGTAAAATCATAGAATTTGTTGTTCACTGACCTTATGATGTTCAGACGCGACTTTAGCAACAACAGAAGGGTTCGGCGGTGCGACAAGGAGAAGCCACAGCGGTGATGTTGAACGGCGGAGGCGCGACAGTGTGCGACAATGGTGGTTCAACGGTGAGGGTTTTGAGTTCTACGGTTCAACAACTCAACGTTTTTGTGTTTGTGTTTGTGTTTGGAGGGAGAAAAGAAATACCCAAAGGTTACTAATAAAGTGGCTTTTAGGTTTCTTTCACTTAAGTCCGTAACACATCATATGTAAAGTCAGCATAACACATATGCAACATCATCACTTTGTTAGAATTTCTTCTAATATTTTTGTCGGTTGCAATCAATTGTTGGTTTTGGTTTTAATTAAAAAACGGACTGATGTTGTAATCCATTTGATGATGCTTAGGCCCTAATAAAAGTGATCTATAAATAATGGGTTTTTGGACACTTAATCCGATTTGTGTAGAAACATGCCCAAACACTAGACCGATGATGGGTGGTGCCTAGGGTTGCACGGTTATAAATAGAGAGGGTAAGTCCCCTTTGCCATCACTCTGACAATTCTGCTCATGAGTGGTTTTCCTCATCGAAAACCCTAAGGTTCGGAGTATGTGAAAGGCAAATGAAAACTCTTGTCTCAAACCTCGGCGAATTCAGTAATCGGTAAGTGTGTTCTAATTTCATATAATAATAATAATTTGATCTTTATGATTAAATTTCTTACATGTGGTATCAGAGTCATTATTATATGATTTAGAACCCTAATTTCGATGAACCCATATTTTATATTCCGATGCTAATTGAATTGGGGTTTATTTGTTGAATCTTGAACGCTGATATTATTTTCCTACTTTGGGTTGTAAAGGGTATTGGGGGTATGATTTATGTATATGTCGAATAAAATAAATCAAATTTTGGCATGTTATTTTATCTCTTGATCTCCTGTCATGTGCTCTTTAAATGGATTTTTTCGGCAAGAATTGATTGAATCCATATGCTACTAAAGTGATATCCTTTTGGATATTAATTTATTTTATATTAATATGGACCGGAAAAGATATGCTTCTCATCATGCAATTGAATTCAAGTTCTTAAAGTGGATATTGGAGCAAATGCTGTTAATAACATAAGTGTTGTGATCATGAAGCAATCAAGCGAGCATTGTCTATTTGGGCGAGTACAGGCTCTACGTGGAGGAGGCTTCAATTTTCAAAGGTTAGTGACTAGTGTTATTGGCCATACTGGAGGAGGTGAGGGTCAGTGGGTACCCTTTTAGTTATATACTACTAATATTGCTAACCAAAGAGCTATTATGAAGCTGGTGAATGGAATTGGTGCTGGTAGTGACAGAGTCATACAAAGCACGCATGTAAGCACTCAAGAAGCTGAATTTTCCTATGGCAGCAGGTCCGCGGATTATTCTTGAAGGGGAACATTTGGATAGAGGTGTGGTGACTGATGTGACTACAACAGAAGGTAAAGGTAAGGAGAAAGCTGAAGATGAGAGTGCTGGGCTGACATTAAGGAAAAGAAACAGAACTATTACAATTGTGGAGAGTAATACAATAGCTACTAATGAGCAGGTACAATCAAATATAGTTATGGATTTGGTGAATGGAGGACGGGCTGCTGAAGGCAACACTGCTACTGTGCACACCAGCCCCGCCAGCAGCCATGAAAATCATTAGTTGGAATTGTAGGGGATTAGGGAGCCCGTGTACAATTCCTAGTTTAAAGTACCTAGTCCGTGTTTATAAACCGGACATCCTCTTTCTTTGTGAGACTCTCTCTATTACTAATAAAAATGAGGAATTAAAATATGTCTTGGATTTTTATTGTTGTTTTTCTGTTGATCGACAAGGGAGGAGTGGAGGCCTTGCATTATATTGGAATTCTTCTATTAATTGCTCAATCTCTAATTTTTCGAATAATCACATTGATGCTGAAATTTTAGATATTAGCAAAGGAAAATGGCGTGTGACTGGTTATTATGGCTTTCCTTCACATGGCAAGCGTAGAGATGCATGTAATTTTCTTAGGCAACTCGCAACTTCGTCAAATTTACCTTGGTGTATTCTAGGTGACTTTAACGATATTCTATCACCTAATGAAAAGAAAGGGAGGAATGAAAGAGCAAATTGGTTAATAAATGGCTTTCGAAATGCAGTAACTGATGCAGGTTTGTCAGATGTATATACTGAAGGCTATTTGTATACTTGGTTTAAATGTCTTGGTACCAATAGGGCTGTGGAAGAGAGATTGGATCGTGCCCTTGCTACTGATTCTTGGCAGAGTCTTTTCCCTAATGCTGTTCTGGAAAATCTGGCAGCACCTTCCTCAAATCACTATCCAATTATGCTCCTTTGTGAACCGGGCTTGAGACAACAACGCAAAATCTCTCAGTTTAAGTTCGAAAATGCTTGGCTGATTGATCCTGAATTCAAGAGCTTCGTAAATAATAAGCGGACATTGTATGGTAATTCTCCAATTGTTGAGAAGCTTGAACTATGTGCTACGGATCTGTCTACTTGGAGCAAAAACCATATTCAGCATTTTAAAAGGGATATTGATGTATGTCGTAAACAGCTTGAACATATGCGTTCTCAGGTGAACAGTGAGAATATTACTTGCTTCAACAATCTGCGAAACCGTATGAACAAACTGTTAATTCAAGAAGACGCTTTTTGGAGACAGAAAAATCTCATTGGTTACGGGATGACGATATTAATATCAAGTTTTTCCATGCTGCGGCATCCTCAAGGAGAAAGGTGAACAGAATTACGGCATTGGTGGATAACAATAATAACCGTGTCACAGATGAAGAAAAACTTTGTGATGTGGCTAAAAATTATTTTGCCAATTTATTTATGCCGCAAAATAGTGATACTGCTCCTGTTATATCAACAATTTCTGAAACAATCACTTTGGAAGACAATATTGTACTTGTTGCGCCGTTTGTTATTGAAGAATTCAAAGCTGCAATTTTCTCTATGAGACCTGATAAATGCCCAGGAGTTCCTCAGAAAACCAAGTGTTAGGAAGAATAAAGAGGTCGTTGATATAAACAACATATAAAATGACCCAAATTGGAGAATGTAACAACCCGATTTTCGCTAGAATTATTTTAATTATTTATTATGTCTGATTTATTGTCTCTGTGTGTATTTTATTCGGGATTAGTGAATTTTGTCTTAAGAAGGGTATTTTAGTCATTTTAGACATGAATATTTTGGTCATTTGGTGAGCAAGGGTAAATTAGTCATTTTATTAAGAGGGTTATTTTTTGTGTTTTAAGTGGGAATAATTATTTATACTAAGTTACTAGTGAGATGGGGTAATTATTTAGAGACGGTAATTATTCGTTATTTTGACGGTTTAAGTGTATAGTAACTTTGGTGAATTAGTTGGTAAGAATATTTAGCTCATTAAGACAATTAGAGACTTAGCCCAATTATGTGGTGACTATTTAAACACAACCCTTGTGAGAAATTAGGTCAGTACATTCATTCACTCATTTTACAAACATTTTGAGAGAGAGGTAGAGAGAGAAAGTGGATCAAGAGGAAAAAAAAAGGAGCTAGAGAGAGAGCGCTTGCGATTGGAGGCTAGGAGCTAAAGTGAAGTTAGGGTTTAGATTCTGGAAGATTAGATGTAAGGGGGATGGTCTCTATTCATCAATTAAGTCATAATCTATTATTTTCAATTATGAGTTTAAGTGATTTTGTGATAATTGTGACTTTTTGTGGTTTTGAATGATGAAATTCATGCTTCCATTTCATGTGAAATTGCGGGTATGATAAACTTCATAAAATTGTTGTGTTAAGAGTTTAAACTTCATAGTTGTTGTTGTTGAGTTGTGTTGATGATTTTTGATTAATTGAGTGTAAATCATGAATTGGTGAGTAATTGTTGTTGAAACATGTTTGAAATCACTTCATGGATGTTTGTATGTTGATGAGATTTGAATTGATGTGGTTGTTTATGAAGATTGAATGAAAAATTAGAAAATAATGGTTTTTGGTGAAAATGAACTAGATGATGATTTTGAGATGAATTGATGTTATAATTCAATGTTTGTTATTGTATTTGATGCCTTTAGATGTTTATAAACTAGTGTACAAGTTTTGGGGTGGAATTTGAGATCAAGGGGATCAAAAATGGGGATTTTGGGTGAAATTTTGGAAGTTCTTGAGAGGGAACAACCAAAACAGGGTTGCCTGTTCTGGGTAACATGCTATGGTGAGTTGGAACTCGCTGTGGTGAGTTGCATAGGAACAGAACCCCATGTTTTGGGTGTTCCAGGCATTGGGGGATCGATCCTGACCGTCTAAACTGATTCTTTTTATGTGTTTAATTGTATTTGAACTTTCTAAACATTTGGAACTATCAATTGAGTTAGATTGTACTTGGTTTTGTGAAATCGTATCATACTTTGTGAAAAATGCCAAGAACACATAATTTTTCGAAAACTCGTTTTCTCAAGGTAAAAAGGTAGGACTAGGTTTGTCTACTGTAGTTATGATTTATAAAAATGTTTTGGATGGGAATCATGAACTTTAACTTGGTTTTGCTTTGAAAACTTGAATTCTTTGAAAAACGACAAAACAATATGAACTTTGTGAAATTTTTGGATTGATGTGAATTGGCCTATGATGCCTATAGGCATATGCTATTGTGATCATATGTGAGTAGTATATATGCTTAGTTGAGGTGTTTGAACTTGTTTGGCTTATTTTGTTGAATAACTTAGAAAATGTCAAAATACGATACGAACTTAGGTGAATTTTGGTATATATCGGAATTAGCCTATGAAATGTTTATGTATATGCTACCGCACTCATATGGGAATTGTGTATATACTCGGTTGAGGCGTTTGAACTTGGTTACTTTGATTTTGGTGGAATAATCGGGAAATGCTAGTTTTCATAAACTTAGACGAACTTTGTCAAATCGATACTTTATAGTCAGATAACTTGTAGGAAACTTTGAATTCATGTTAATATGATAGAATGTGATTGAATTGATGATGTTTGGGTGTTTACTGTGATGGATATCATAATGTAGATAGATGTCCGTCTTTTAGGTGAAGTGGGAATTTGAAACATTTTTGTTTCTTTGAGGTGAATGTTGTTGATGATAATTTTTGGTGTTGATGATTTATTTATAATGATGAATTCTTACATGCAATTTGGTGATGATATCGGTGGTGTTTGCATGTATGAAAGGTGTCGGAGTTTATGTTTTTGAATTGTTGTATGAATGTATGCACTGTTGTGTCATATGTTCATGCATTCATAAGTGTCCAGATGCGATGTTTATAATACAATTTCGTTTCAAGAGGCGATGTTTTGAGGTGACAACCTTGACGATGACCGGTACCACTTGCATATAGAGTCATGTCTAGGCGCATTGGATAACTTGACAGATGTCATATTTGCTTATGTGCTTGGTGAATAATTACATTGGTGAAACGTTGATGAATAATTGCATTGGTGAAATTTGGTGAATATGCAAAGGTATGAAAATGTACTTGTGTGTTGTTATACTTGTTTACTTAATGATTTATGACAGTGTTCTGGTTATTGATCATGTGAATTTAAATTATGCTTGTTACTTTCATATGATTATGTTTAATTATGAACTGTGGACTAACCCACAGTGGTCGTTTGGTTGACCACCTACCTTATTCATATGGATGGATAGACGACGTGTATGACTGGTTTGCTTGCTTTGGTGAGTTGCTTGAGGATAGCTTGGATGCTACCCCGTTTACTGTATTTTGACGTCTTAGACTTTATGACTCTGATTAGTGATCAGTCTTTACTATTTGCTTATATTATGAATGGTGAGTTTTCACAAGATATATGCTTAAGCATCCAAGATAAATAAAAAAGGTTGTGCTTACTCTCTAATCAAGGACATCCTTTACAAACGAGGATTCACTATCCCACTGATAAAATGTCTAGGTCCCTTAGAAATCCAATATGATCTATATGAGACTCATGAAGGGATGTGGAGACATCATCTAGGTGGAAAATCCCTCGCAAAGAAAATATTGCAAGAAGGGTTTTTATGATCAACTATGTAACAAGATGATAAATAGTATGTTGCCAAATGCAGAAAATGCCAAAAGCATAAGATATACATATCGCCCCTCCTACCGATAACAAGGTTCTATTCCCCATGGCCTTTCACATGGGATGTATTCTTTCATGGTCACATGATCAAAGAAAAAGTGTTTGGTCACACACACATAAAAAGATTCTCCTCTTTTTATTTGGTCATGTCACCATGTTAGAATTTCTCTTCACATGGTTGGAAATCGATTTAATTACTCGAACCTTTCCCTAAAGATGCAGGACACGTCAAATACCAAGTATTGGTCGTATACTACTCGACAAATTGGATTGAGGCCGAAGCCCTCACATAAATTACAGCCAATAAATTTTTTTTGTTTCTTCAAAAAAACATAATTTGTAGTCATGGAATATGGGACTCAATTCACTACTTGAGTAAATATTTTTTTAACCTTTACCGTTACTTTTTGGACACACAACGTAGAACATACGTTCAAAATAATTTACTCTTTAACATGAAAACTTAATTTTCAAATCTATTGTGCATGATTTATACCTGCAACCTCCTCGGGTTCATCTATGCCTGTAGGAGATCCATACAATCTATTCTTGGTAAAACTCTTCACACTACATACAACTATATACAAACTATGAACTAAATCTTTCTACACTATCCAACTACACTCTAAACAAAAATTACTACCTAAACTGCTAACAGTGGTATAAGAGCTATGTTTGATAATACATTTGGCGAACAATATTTATCCATTTATTTCCAACCAAAAACTCCTTATATTCGACATCATTTATAAATTTCCCCTAATACATTGTTAATACCATTCAACCGTCATGTACGACTATCCCTAATTTCAATGGTAAAAACTATGATTTTTGGAAAATTAAAATGAAGACATTTTTTTCCTCTCAAGATCTATGGGAGATTGCAGGTGAAAGATTTACTAATTCCGAAAAGACTTCAACTCTCGGTGCATCTCAAGAAAAGGAGTTGAAGGAAAATAAACATAAATATTCAAAGGCATTGTTCATTTTGCAACAAGAGGTAGCAGATAATATCCTTCAAAGAATAACGGGAAATACAAATGCCAACGATGGAGGTACGGTTGGCCTACTTTAAGCAACGACTGAGCACAGCTTGGCGGCCAGTGAAGGGAGTTGACGTCATCCCTACGACTGAAAACAGGTATCTGTTCCAATTCAACCATAAAAATGATGCTGAGAATGTGTTAAATGACAGACCTTGGACTTATGACAATTGCAACCTGGTCATTGAAAGAATTTCTCCGGGTATGGTTCCTAAGAACGTGTGCCTTGATTTTATGAACATTTGGGTGCAAGTGCATAATCTGCCTTATGGGTTTATACAACTAAAGGTAGGTGAAGCTATCGGTAAGTATCTCGGAGAACTAGTGGAATACGACAGTAAACATTTAGTTCAAAGTATGTTTATGAAGCTGAAGGTGTGCATCAATGTCACACAACCTTTGAAACAAGAGTTGAAGGTTTGTACAGCTGGTGGTGAATGGATTCAGATCCTTTTTAAATATGAAAGGCTCGATAATTTTTGTTATGCTTGTGGAATTCTCAGTCACACTGACTGTGCTTGTGAGATGTTGTATGACCAGGAACATGATGATGGTACAAGAGCATGGGGCGCAAGTCTGAAACCTGTTGCTCGTAAGATGGGTACTGCAGGCTCTAATAAATGGCTGCGGGACATTGTCAAAGGAGAATCCAGTGGTGTATGCAATAAGACAGATGAACCGGCTAATGTTCCTGAGAATGTGTGATAGGTTAACAGGTTATGAGAACTACTACACTACACTAACAAGCTAAGTTTAGAAAACATCCATGAATTCTTTTATTCATTACTCCTCTATTTATACAAAAAAAGGGCCAATCATACACAATCATTGGATCCAATTATGTGGAATTGAGGACAGCTCATTAATGAGATTAAAGGACATTAAAAGATAAGTTAAAAAGGACATTAAAAGATAAGATTTGAGCTTAATGACTCAGCAGTGGCCTTGTGGATTCCTTCTAGAAGTTTCTGGATTTATTTAGCGACTCCCAAACATAGTCCTTGAGGTAATTGGGCCTTTTGATGAGTCTCTTTGGCAGAACCGTGGCAGTATTGTCTTCAAGGGGGGTGTCAACAGTTGAATGTGTATCATTACCATCCTCTGGGAAAATCACCTTGTCCTCAAGGTGATAGTTAGAGGAGAGGGCTTCCCAATTTTCCCATGTGGCATCTTCTGGAGGCAAACCGATCCATTGAATAAGGACAGTGCGGTGTGGGGGATTGGTTGTAGTGTCCAGTTTGGAATCAAGTATGGCTATGGGCTGGATAATTGGGTTATTGTTTATGGTATCTCTTGGGAGGTCACCTGGTGCAATGGTTATGGGACCATGATGAGGCTTTAGTAAGGAGCAGTGAAAAACAGGGTGTATTTTTGAGTTTGCAGGTAAATCGAGTTTGAAGGCTATAGGGCCAAATTGATCCACTATTTTGTAAGGGCCATAGAAACGTTTGGAAAGTTTGGAGAAGGTTGCTCCGGTGATGGAGTGTTGACGGTAAGGGCAGAGTTTAACATAGACTAAGTCTCCAATGGTGAATGTGTGATCGCGGCGTTTTTTATCCGCATAAAACTTCATTCTGTCTTGGGCCTTTTGTAGTTTTCGTTGAAGTGTGGTGAGGGTTTGTGTACGGGAAGAGAGGAGTGAATTAACTGCTTCAACTGATGAGGAACCAAGTAAGTAGTTGGGGATGGACAGAGGGGTCTTGCCATAGATAATTTCAAATGGAGAGATGCCAGTAGAGGAATGAACGGCAGTGTTGAATGACCATTCAGCAAGGGGAAGAAATTGGTGCCATGTGTTCGGTTTGGTATGCACGAAAGAACGAAGATATTGTTCCAAAACACGGTTGAGAACTTCAGTTTGTCCGTCGGTTTCTGGGTGGTAGGAGGTGCTCATGTGAAGTTTTGTGCCACACAACTTGAACAATTCACGCCAGAAACGACTGGTGAAGATAGGATCTCGGTCAGATACAAGACTGCGAGGAAGTCCATGATACTTGCAAATGTGGTCGAGGAACAATTTTGCCACTTTGAAGGCTGTAAAGCAAGTGGGAAGAGCGCCAAAATGGGCTCCTTTGGAGAACCTGTCAACAACTACCAAGATAACGGTGAAACCATTCGAGGGTGGAAGGCCGGTAATGAAGTCGAGGGAGAGGTCTTCCCATATGGCTGTTGGGAGGGGCAGAGGTTGGAGTAGGCCAGTTGGTCTTTTGGTCTCGTATTTGGTGGTTTGGCAAATAAGACACTGAGTCACGAAGGTCTTGACATCCTCACGCATACCATTCCAATAAAAATTCATCGAGGATTTTGTCTCTGAAATTGTTAGAGGGGTTGAGCCAAATTTTGTTTTTGTAAAAGATGAGGCCTTGGTGTATTTTGTAATCTGGGTAATTGGATGGATTTTGTTGTATTTGGTGAAAAAGGATTGTGAATTCTGGAGTAGTAGTGAGGTGTTTACGTAAGTCATCAAGAAAAATGAAGTGGGGCATGGTGAGGGTAAGGGACTGGCCTGTGTTTTCTAACCTTGATAAGGCATCAGCAACAACATTTGTTTTGCCGGTTTTATACTGAATTTTAAAATCGAAACCAAGGAGTTTAGAAAGATATACCTGCTGCTCCGAAGTCTGGATGACTTGTGAGATGAGCTCCTTGAGGCTTTTGTGGTCTGTATGTATAGTGAAGGGATGGCCTAGAAGGTATTGGCGCCATTTCTTAACTGCGGTTATGATGGCGTGTAGTTCTCGGACGTAAGTAGAGGAGCAGAGGAGACGCGGGAAGAACTGTTTGCTGAAGAATGCTATGGGATGGTTCTGCTGCATTAGAACATCACCCATTGCCTTGCCGGAAGCGTCGGTTTCGAGGTCGAATGGAATTGAGAAGTTTGGGATGGCTAAGGTGAGGGCTGTTGTCATGGCCTGTTTAAGTGTTTCAAAGGCGGATTGGGCTTCGGGTTTCCAAAGGAAGGCGTCTTTTTTGAGGAGGGAGGTGAGGGGTGTGGCTATGGCTGCATAATTTTGATGAATTTGCGGTAAAAACCGGTAAGGCCGAGAAACCCACGAAGGGCAGTGGTGGAGGATGGTATTGGCCAGTCAAGCATGGCTTGGATTTTGTTGGGATCTGCTTGTATACCTTGTTGTGAGATAATGTGGCCTAAGTATTCCAATTGGCGTTGTCCAAAAAGGCATTTGGAACGCTTTAAGAAAAACTTAGCTTCAGTTAGTTTGGTCAGGACAATATGGAGGTGTGTGAGGTGTTCTTGTAAGGTGTTACTGTAGACGAGTATGTCATCGAAGAAAACAGCGGCGTATTTGCGAAGAAATGGTGTGAGGAGGTCGTTCATTGTAGCTTGGAAAGTGGATGGGGCGTTACAAAGGCCAAAGGGCATCACGTTGTACTCATAATGGCCATGGTGGGTGCGAAATGCGGTTTTGGGGATGTCGTTACTATCCATACGGATCTGGTGGAAGCCTTGTTGTAGGTCGAGCTTTGAAAACCATGAAGCTTGACCCAAATCGTCTAATAATTCGTCGATGGTGGGCATTGGGAATCGGTCTTTAATGGTGATTGTGTTTAGGGCTCGGTAGTCTATGCAACACCTCCATTAACCGTCCTTCTTTTTTACTAGTACTACGGGGGAAGAGAATGGGCTGCGGCTGGGCTGAATGAGACCTGAGGCTAAGAGTTCGCTTACTTGTTTCTCAGTTTCAAACTTTTGATAGTAAGGGTAGCGGTAAGGGCGAACATTGACGGGGGTGGAGTTAGGAAGGAGATGAATTTGGTGGTCTGTGTTGCGAGGAGGTGGTAATGTAGGTGAGGTGTCAAATAATAGTTGAAATTTGGTGAGGAGGTCAAGGAGTTGTGGTGGTGTAGAAGATATTGTTGGTTTTGGTATTGATGGGGAATTGTTGTCGCTGTTGATGAGTTGTAATTGGAAAAGAGAGGAAACAAAGTTGGTTTGGGTGGAACGTTTGATTTGAGGAATGGAGAGTGGGTTTGGTTTGAAGGGAGCGTCCGAATGAAATTTGACGGCTTGGCTCATGTATGTGAAAGCCATGGACAGATTGGAATAGTCCATTAGGATTGGGCTTATGCTTTCAAGCCAAGGTGCCCCTAAGACAACTTATGCGCCGCTTAGAGGGAGTGAGTAGAGTTCCACCTGAAAGGTTTGGCCTTGGATTGAAAGGTTGAATGCTGAACTTTTGTGGGTGCAGGCTATGGTGTCGCCACTGCCAACTATGACGCAAAGAGGGGTGGTTGTGGGTGTGAGAGGTAACCCAATGAATTTGGCTATGCGTGTTTGGATGAAATTATGTGTGCTACCTCCGTCAACTAACACTGTAACCGGTGTGTTGGAAATGGTTCCGGTGAAGCGAATGTTGTTGTGTTGAGTGGTACCGGACATAGCGTGCAGGCTTAGCTGTGCTGTGAGGTCGGAATCTGGTGATGGGGGTGTATCTGGTGCTTCGATTGTAGGTGGGGGTGTGAGATCTGCTGTAGGGTTATTTTCATCTTCCTCTGAAATCAAGAGAAAGAATCGTCCTTTGCAACGATGGCCAGGTATAAATTTCTCATTGCAATTATAACATAAGTTGCGTTCTCGACGAGAAATTAGTTCCTCTTGGGTGAGTTTCTTGAAGTTAACTTTTGGTGGGTTTGTGATTGGTGTCGGGTTAGTGGTGGGAAGAGTTTGTGGCGAAGGATTTGAGGTGGATGCAGACGGAAAAGGATTTTTTGGACAGAAAGCACGGCGGCGGTCGTTGATTTTGTCCTCCTGGATTTTGGCTAAGGCTGTGGCGTGTGGGAGAGATAAGGGTTGGAAGGCTTGAACTTCCCGGCGTATTTCCGGCGAGAGGCCTGAAACAAAACAGCTTAATAAGAATGGGTGTGGTAATCCAACAACACGATTGGCTATGCATTCAAATTCATGAAGGTAATGGTTGACGGTGCCGGTTTGTGTGAGTTTGAATAAGGCGCCGCGAGGGTCGTCATAGTATGAGGGCGCAAAGCGGGTTTCAAGGGTTAGGAGGAAATCATGCCATGAGTTGATGAGTTGGTTGCGACTCATCCACTGGTACCAACTCAGTGCAGGCCCTTCCATGTAAAAGGAGGCTATGGTGAGACGGTCTTTTTCGGGTGTAGCATGGAATTCGAAAAATTGGTTTATTTTGAAGATCCAAATGATGGCGTCTTGACCATCGAATTTGGGGACCTCGAGTTTCATATGGGGTCTGTGTGGTGGTTGTAGTGGTGGTGGTGGAGGAGGGGGTGGTGGTAGTGTGTTTGAATTATAAGGAGAAGAATAACCAGAATTATTAATAAGGAGGTTGTTTACTTCTTCTGTGAGTGCATCTATTTTGGCGTTGAGGGAAAGAACAGCTGCTTCAATGGGTGATGGTGGTGGGGTTGGATCGGCCATGTTGGGTGAGTGTCAAAAGGGAAATGAAAGCACCAGTTGATAGGTTAACAGTTTATGAGAACTACTACACTACACTAACAAGCTAAGTTTAGAAAACATCCATGAATTCTTTTATTCATTACTCCTCTATTTATACAAAAAAGGGGTCAATCATACACAACCATTGGATCCAATTCTGTGGGATTGAGGACAGCTTATTACAGAGATAAAAGGACATTAAAAGATAAGGTAAAAAGGACATTAAAAGATAAGATTTGATCCTAATGACTCAGCAGTGGCCTTGTGGATTCCTTCTAGAAGTTTCTGGATTTATTTAGTGACTCCCAAGCTGGTAACATAGTCCTTGAGGTAATTGGGCCTTTTGATGAGTCTCTTTGGCAGAACCGTGGCAGTATTGTCTTCAAGGGGGGTGTCAACAGTTGAATGTGTATCAATGTGCAGCCACAAACACTAACTGCTATTGCCTCTGCTATGGTGACTTTAGGTGGGAGAATCACTGCTGTGCACAAAGAGATTGATTCAATAAAAAGTGACATGTCTGCTGCCAATTTTTCTCTTGCTGTTTGCGCAGGTTCTACTAAAACTGGTGGGAAAGATTTGACCTTGCTGGCTGATAATGGGGTGCGGTCTATTGTCCTTTGTTTGGAGGACGCACCAACTGAGGAGGAAGAAGTTGGACCTGAACTCCAAAAGCGGAAACGTAGTGTAAAAAATTCTGATGTTGGTTCTATTGTTGATATAACCATGAGTAGTGCTCCTATAGATGTTAGTCAGGATGCAGAATTAGTGATGAATAATAATAGTAGTGATGATATGTCTGTTAGGGAGAATTCTTTGTTTGAAAATGATGTAACAACGGCGGGACCTGAACACCAGGCCCGCCGAGAGCAATGCGTATCATAGCATGGAACTTTCGTGGCTTGGGGAACCAGAGCGTAGTTCCAAAATTAAAATATTTAGTCCGCTACTATAAGCCGGACACCTTCTTCTTAAGTGAGACGTTAGTCCACTCAAATAAAACAGATGCTTTTCATTACTTGCTTGGTTTTGATAATTGTTTTTCTATTAGTAGCAATGGTCGAAGTGGTGGCTTAGCATTATTTTGGCGTAATTCTTTTGTCTGTACAGTACTTAATTATTCTGCTAATCACATCAATGTAGAGGTTAATGATTTGAATAAAGGAAAATGGCAATTCACTAGTTATTATGGTTTCCCCGAAGGTAGAAGAAGGCGTGCTTTATGGGATTTCTTGAGAAATCTTGCGAATAATACCTCTCTTCCTTGGTGTATTTTAGGTGACTTTAATGATATTCTTGATGTTTGTGAAAAAAGGGGAGGTGTTATTCGTCCTAGATGGCTTATAAATGGTTTTAGGCAAGCGGTTTCCGATGCGGGATTAACTGAAGTTTTCATGAAGGGTTATCCGTATACTTGGTTTAAGAGTTTAGGCACGCCTAGAGCTGTTGAGGTCAAGCTAGATAGAGCTCTTGCAAATGGAGATTGGTTTCGCATGTTTCCTAATGTTATTGTTGAGAATTTAGTGGCACCGACTTTAGACCATTATCCTCTTCTTTTAAAAAAGGAGGAGTCCTAACGCATTTGGGTTCCTAGGCAATCTTTCATGTTTGAAAATTCTTAGTGTGTGGAATAAGGAATTTATGTTATTGTTTCTGATAGTTGATCTTGTAGTGCAGGTTTGCAGGTTACTGATAAGCTTGTAGTTTGCGCAAATGACCTCAGCTCTTGGAATAAGGCAAACCGAAAAGGCAGACGTGAATTGAATAGTTGTCGTGGTCAAGGGGCAGCGGATGATCCAAACACTTTGACAAACTTGCAAAAGTGTATGATGCAGCTGATGATTCAAGAGGATAAGTATTGGAGGCAGCGAGCGAAGACTCATTGGTACCGTGATGGTGACCTCAATACTAAATTTTTTCATGCTTCAGCCACGTCTAGAAAAAAGGTAAACTGTATTAATATTATGGAAAATGATGTGGGTGTCTGAAACTCAGATGAATAGGGTATACGCCAGGTTGCAAAAGGGTATTTTGAAACTTTATTTTTGGAAAATAATAGCACTCGTGCGTCGGTTGTAGACATTATTGAAAGAGTTGTTTCTGCAGATGATAATATGACGCTAACAGCCCCTTTTCAGGCCCATGAGTTCAAGGATGCCACCCAGATAAGTGCCCTGGCCCGGATGGTTTCAATCCAGGTTTTTTTCAACATTTTTGGTCTGTTTGTAATGCTGATATTTTTCAGGAATGTTGTGCGTGGCTTAACAATAATCAATTTCCGCCATCACTTAACTCTACAAATATGCTTTGATCCCCAAAGGTAATGAACATAAATCTATGAAGGACTGGAGACCGATCGCTTTATGCAATGTTTTATATAAATTAGTGGCAAAGGTTCTTGCAAATAGACTTAAAAAAAATCTGCATAAATGTATTTCTGAAAATCAGTCAGCTTTTGTCCCAGAGCGGTTTATTCTTGATAATTCCATGATTTCTATTGAAGTGGTGCATCACATGAAAGTAAGCAAGAAAGTAAGGGATAAAAATGTTGCACTAAAATTAGACATTAGCAAGGCTTATGACAGAATTGATTGGCTTTACCTTAAGGAAGTGATGATTCAAATGGGATTTGATAGGCAATGGGTCTGATGGATCATGATGTGCGTTGAAACTGTTGATTATTCTGTCGTTGTTAACAATGAGATGGTGGGTCCGATCATACCAGGTAGGGGGCTCCGACAAGGAGACCTGTTGGCGCCCTATTTATTTATCTTGTGTGCGGAGGGTCTATTCGCTCTTATCCGTAAAGCTGAACGTTGTGGAGATCTTCATGGCATATCTATCTGAATGCACCTAATATCTCTCACATTTTGTTTGCAGATGATTGTTTTTTATTTTTCAGGGCATATGACAAAGAAGCGCAGGTTATGAAGAATATTCTTCATACTTACGAACTAGCTACAGGACAGGCTATTAGTCTTCCAAAATCTGAAGTTTTCTTTAGCAGTGTTGTTTCAACGCCCTTGAAGGATACTATTACAAACATTTTAGGTGTCAGAGCAGTGATGGGAACAGGCAAGTATCTTGGTCTTCCATCCATGGTGGGTAGAAGTAAGGAGACAACCTTCGGATTCATCAAAGACTGTATTTGGCACAAAATTAATAGTTGGAGTAGCAAGTGTCTATCAAAAGTCGGCAGAGAGGTTATGATCAAATCGGCATTACAATCTATTCCATCTTACATTATGAGTGTCTTTTTACTGCCAAATAAATTAGTCGATGCAATTGAAAAAATGATAAATGTTTTTTGGTAAGGTAATGGTGGTAATTTGCGTAGAGGACTACATTGGATGTCGTGGGAAAGGTTGTCGGTTCATAAAATTTTTGGTGGTATGGGGTTTAAGGATTTGACATCCTTTAATGTGGTTATGTTAGGCAAACACGGTTGGAGATTTCAAACTGATCCGTCTAGTCTTGTTTCCCGTTTATTTAAAGCTAGATATTTTCCTAATTCCGACTTCATTAGGTCTAATATTGGGCATAATCCAAGCTATGTTTGGAGAAGTATTTTTAGTGCCAAAATTGTGGTGAAACAAGGTACGCGGTGGAGAATAGGCTCTGGTGTTAACATACCATTTTTAGGTGCCCCTTGGCTTAAGGATTGCTTGTCTTTATCCACAACTAATCCAATTTTTGAGCCTTTGATGCAGGTAAATTTAAGTGAGTTTATATTGATCAAGATTTGAAGGTGTTGAAAGCGCCCCTTATTTGTAGCTTGTTTGATGCGCCCACTGCCCAAGCTATCCTTGACACACCGCTTCAGCCACTTGTTACAGAAGATAAAATGATTTGGAAAGAGGAAAAAATTGGTAAATATTCTGTTAAAAGTGCATATAAAATATGTGTGTCTGAAATTGCTGATAACTCTCATATGCATGTACATGGCCGATGGAATCTTATTTGGAAATTAAAAGTGCCTCCTAAAATCAAGAATTTTCTTTGGCGTGTGTGTCGTGGTTGCTTTCCGACACGGGCTCGCCTAAGTAGTAGAGGTGTTTCTTGTCCACTTGATTGTGTTCAATGTAGTAATAATTATGAGGACATCATTCATATTCTTATTGAGTGTCCTAAAGCTGTTCAAGTATGGAGGGATGCGAATTTATGGGACACAATTAACAGGGTACTCCAACAAGACTATAATATTCATGCTCACATATTTACTTTTTTGCAGAATTTTTCCTCAGGGCAGTGCGAACTTATGGCCACGATTATGTGGAGTCTTTGGCAGAGCCGGAAGATGAAACTTTGGCAGCAGCAAAATGAAACTAATGCGCAGGTGTTTCAACGTGCAAATCACTTACTAGAAGAATGGAGAGCAGCCCAAGACATTAGAGCTCGCAGCAGCAACCAAAATACCACCCAACAGGTGCGCAACACAAGTCTAGAAGAAGATCGTTGCAGGAAGCCGACACCTGGCAGGTATAAATGCAACATTGATGCATCCTTTTCTACTTCTCTTAAAAGGGTTGGATTGGGTATGTGCCTTAGAGATGATGATGGTGCATTTGTTCCTGCAAGAACATAATGGTTTGCCCCTCTTTGTGATGTAGAGGTGGGAGAGGCGGTTGGTTTGTATACAACCTTGGATTGGATCTCTAATCAACAATTTGATGATGTCGATTTTGTTGTTGATTGTAAAAAAGTTGTTGATTGTGTTAATTCTAGTTTAGATGATAGCAGTGAATTTGGGTGTATTATTAATGGTTGTAAACAACTGCTAGAGGATAGATTTCAGAACTCTCATGTTGAGTTCAACAGGAGGCAAGCAAATAGGATAGCTCACGAGTTAGCTCAGGAAGCCCTGTCTAATCCTAGCCCCCATATTATTGATGATGTACCTACATATATTTGGCATATTTTAGCTAATGAAACGCTATGAATTTATTACTTAAAAAAAAAAAAAATTGCCAACGATGGGTGGGGTAGATTAAAGAGGGAGTTTCATGGAAATGATAAGCTATGTGCCAATAAACTTCAAACTATAAGTCATGAGTTTGGGTTAATGGAAATGAAAGAGTCTAAGACCGTAAAAGACTATTATACTAAGATAAAATAATTAGTAAGTCAAATGAGAACTTACGGGGATCATATCCTCGACAAAAGAATTGTTGAGAAAATTCTAATTTCTATTCCTTGTAAGCATGATGCAATCGTTTCTACGATTGAGAAAACCAAAGATCTATCTACTTTGTCCTTGATAAAATCAATAGGTTCATTAGAAGTTTATGAGCAAAGATTGAGTAGGCATGATGATGACATAGTTTAAAATGCCTTTAAATCAAAGCTTAAATTACGGTCTCAAAAGAAAGAATTTGGTGGAAATAAAAAAGTGGAGAAAATTCTAGATACAAAGAAATCTCTAGAATTTTCTTATAGAAAAATCAAGATGAGTATCCACCATGTAGCATATGCGAGAAGACAAATCTTGCCGAGAAAAAAGGTCAATGGCATGAAAAACCAAAATGTAGACACTATAAGAAAGTTAGACATGTGGAGAAGAATAGCTACATTCAAAATGAGCATCATGCAAATTTTGTTGAAGAGCGTGAGTGTGAAAATGAGCAACGTAACTAAGAAAAACATCTTTTATACACCATTCAACTACACTCTAAAGTAACACTACTACCTAAACTACTAACAATTAGCTTTGGAATATGCTAATTTAGCAACACGGGTGGTTGATTTTTGAGTAGTATTGATTCATTATCTCAGTCTCAAAATAATTTTTGCTTATTTGATCCAAGATTTATCATCAATTAGCATATGTTAATGGCTCATTATAATCTCAGGTTATCTTTGTTCTGTGTGTAATTATAGTTGTACCAAATCTCAAATGTATACGTTGGCGGAGTGGTTATAAGTGGAGTTTGGGGTATTGATACCTCAATCATTTTCATTAAGCTTTATATTTCCTTTTGGACGTTTGGTGCTACCACTGGTACCTTACTTTTTTTTTTTTTTTTTTAATAAAAATAAACAATATTCATTCATTTAAATTAATAGAATACATCGATACAATACAAATCTAAATTCACTAAAAACAAAAAGGATGAATTTTTTAACAAACTCACAACATTCATGTTAATAGCATAAAACGGCAAAATACATATGCCTACAAATATGACTAATATGACTATATTCAAGTTTCCAAAATACTCATGTCTCCGAATCTGCAACGTTGACGATGTCAAAGTCATTGTCATTGATCGGATCTGCACTTGCTCAAAGCAAATCTTTCAACCTAAATCAAATAAACACTGCACTAAGACGGGAAATCAAAAACACACTATACTAAGACGGAAAATCAAAAACACACCGCACAAAGACGGGAAATCAAAAGAAACAGAGTCGTTCAGAAACGATGAAATCACAAAAACTAACGAAAGAAAACAGAAAATATGTCAAATTACTTTTTTAATTAGGATAGAAGGAAAAACAACTCGGAAGGTGATCTTTGAGTCAAAATTAACCCTAAATCACCTCTTGGACAAGAAAAAGAAGATGAAAGGGGTGACGGCTAAAGTTTGAGAGAAGAGAGAGGAAGTAAGGGGACGTTCACTGGTACCTTACTGTTTTAATAAAATCTTGCTTGGCTTTTAAAATAAAAATAAGGCTTAATTAATGATGTGGTCCCTTAAGTTATTTGTTGGTTCCTTAAGTTATTTGTTGGTTACATTTTAGTCTCATAAGTTATTAACGTTACAATTGGTCCCTTTAAGCTATCTTCCGTCAACCAAATAAATTCTCACCGTCAAAACCGTTAACCCAATGTCTAAGGTGGATGCACATTGCAGGTTGTCACGTCACCGTTCACATGTGTCTATTTAACGTTTTGGCAAAAGATCGATGGTGATGATTTATTTGGCTGACAAATACTAACTTAAGGGACCAAATTCTTACGTTAATAACTTATGGGACCAAAATATAACCAACAAATAACTTAAGGGACCAAATCATTAATTAAACCTAAAAATAAAATCATAATATTAAAGCATTTTCCTTTCGTGATATGGGAAGGTCCTCCTTTCTCTCTGTTCATGTCATGGAATCTAACTAACTTTGTCAATTATTCATATAATTATTACGTGATCATAGAAATGAAAAAAAAATAAAAAAAGGCTGTATTAATAGCATCATCGATTTTGTCCCGTAATCCAGTGGGCCCAGCAGCATCCGAGCAGGACTATGGTTTTTAACAATTATTGTATTGTCGTGTGCATAGTTTTCTTCCACTAAAATATCTTTTGTGACAATCATCCTCGTCAACTTTTTATCATTATCCTCAATTACGTTTAAAATTAAAGTTAGCTTATGTCAAGTTCTGCTTTATTTTTTTGAGGGAAAGTTTTATTTTAGTTGGAATTTTAAAATATGATTTTGACATGTATCATTTGGAACAGTATGTACCGTGATCTGCACGAAAAAGTGTATGGTTGGATTTAAACTTTACCGAGTAATGAGTAATCAAAAATGTTCATTTTATTATATATCTATAAACTGAAATGATATTTGTACAACTATTTTTATATAATTTTTGTACAATTTTTTCTCTCATACTTACATTATCTTCTATTCTCTCTCTTCTTTTTTCTCTCTCTATTTGTTTTGACCAATGAAAAGAGAGAACAACAAGGTTGTCCGAAAAATTGTATCAAAAGAGTTGTTCAAATATCACTACTCATCTATAAACAATACCTTTCAACTCTTTTGGGTTTTTGTCAAAAAAAAAAAACTCTTTTAGGTTGTCTTTTGCTCTTTTCAAAAATGTCCTCAATTTTCAATACAAGTAACACGTATAACAAATAGATAAGAATATGAATTTAAATATTAAAAAACAAAGTAACAAACATGATATGAATATATATATATGTCTAGTTTTTTTTTCCTTTATCATTTAAAAAGGGTAACAAACTAAATGAATATATTTATAATTACTTTTTCATTATGTTAATTATAAATTTTAACAACATTTTCTACAATATAGGTTCTTAATTGGTGTCATTAAAAAAAGAATTTAAATTATATATTTTTGTTATATTGTTGTGTAATTGAAATAGGTAATCATGTTTAGTTTGGTTTGTTATAACTTCAAAGCAACAAACATTTATAATTTTAGTTTTAATCAAAATCAAAATTTCATAAAAGAAAAAACACCGTTGATGATTTTTAAACGTTACCGCAATAAAAATAGCTGAAACACGGGCACTCAAGTGCCCGTCTTTTCGCTAGTTTATAATAACTCAAAGGTTAATGACTATATTTAGATTGACTTATTTTTAAGTTTATAAAAAATAGTTTATTTAAATAAATAATATTTTTTTATTAATTTACAAGTTCTCAATTATAAAAATATTATATTTTTATAAGTTGTATTTTCATAAACTACCTAAACAAACTTATGAATAATACATAAAATTTTATTAATTTCCATACACTCTTTAGTATAAACTCAAAAATAAACTAATCCAAACAAACCTATTATATAGATCATACGAAATCAAATATAAGCAAAAAGTTTTAAACGTATGTATTTGATCCAAAATTTGGACTAACTAAATTTATTTTTTCTTTTCATTTTTTATTAAATTGTATAGCGTAAAGAGTAAGCTATAATCTTTTGCATTTTGTCATTATAAGTTTGAATCACATCTATTAAACATTCAGTTCTTTTTATCCATAACTTGTACTACTTGAACATTTTGACCTCTCAAAAAATCAAAAATATTTTTTATATGAACACAATCAAAAGAGACGCTTGGAGCGGATGCTACAGTGCTGTTATGGTTGTTAATGATGGTTGTTGAGCATTCTTGACCAGTGTGGGGCTGAGTACTGGAAAATACACTCTAGCGCTTATGTCACTAACGTCTCGAAATGATAAGTGTGAACCGTTTATTGTGATGGTTTGCTCTATTTATAGCTTCCTAAGAGGAACAATAATATATTCAGTTTGACAGAAATACCCTTATGACGCAAAGACTAGCTGACCACTTGATTGCTTTGAAGGCTCATATTGGCTCAAACTCGCTTGTTTGGTGCATCACAACTCTTTGCCTATGCATGTGGTGTGCATATGTTTTTGCGCGCCTTATTGGGCCTTTGTGTTGCTAATGGATGTTTGAGGTATGAGGATTGGTCCTTGGACAACACGAAAATAGACCTCCCCAAAAGTTGTCAGATAGTTGATTTGCGGTAAGGACTTAAGATTTGGGTTGTATCTAGTGGTGTCGACGCTTAGATCTGATGGAGTTTCGACATCATTTTCAACCATTCATGTTGGATGTCATATGAACGAGAGAGTTTGATGTTTTAGAGAAGTATGTCCCTATGTTAATTTAAGGCCTCATTTTATTTTTGCAGAACCCACGTGACCTATTGACGGTGCGACATATTCGGATACACTATTTGGGGGGTTAACCAACTTAGATGGAAGTTGGGTGGTGGATTATTGACAAAGATAAAATGCCAACTTATTCTTCATCTGGACATACTAACAAGCACTAGTGGATGGTACTAGGACCTAGGAGCGTGTAGGAGTCGACTAGAAAGGAAATCACATGTCATGATCCAACATAATTCATGGTGTTTCATCCTCGAGTACCAACTGTTATGTTATCATGTGGGTGACCACACTTTAGTTCCATCTAGTTTTTATGCACGCCACCCCAAATTAGAGGTGTTTCTTAGAAAGAGTGGGTTTACTTGAACCGGCACCACTTAAAAATCTACCAGTAGTTCACATATTCCATTAAGAATTTCGAAGATAAGTACTACAAGATCATGACAGTGTCTTTGGAACCCAATGTGTGTTGATCATGCAAATTGGGTGCAACCATGAAGGTCAAATTAGGGAAGGTCATTCTCCCTATCCAAAAGTGTTTCGAGAACCCCCCCCCCCTCTTCCGAACGAAGGTTTTTTTCATGAAACCTTGACATTGACTGTTGTTTGAAAATCAATTGATTGCTCTGGGGTCGGTGCTTCTAGCCAAAATAAGGATATTTTTGAAGTTGTATGAACTATATGAGACTTATTAACTTATATTTCTAGAAATCTCAAGCAATCTCAAAAAAAACCAATATTAAGTGCCAAATGATTGTTAATGTATCCAGATAATACATAGCACTTACTAACGTATATTGCAAGAAATCTAAAAAAAAAACCCTGAATTCTTGTAAATAATATAGAACTAAGTTTGTATAGGTTTCCTTGTACATTTATTTAATATAATTCTAACATATTTTTCAATTAATTAGAACAATAAAATGAATGTTGTAAGCATTGAGCATAAAAGAGAACTATCAAGCCCTTCGCCTTGTGATCCAAGCCACTCAACCAACAACACATGTTAGAATATCATGTTCTAATATTGGGAAAAATCTCCCAAAAAAGCATACATATCGCCTGGAGAAAAATGGAGGTCTAAATCCCTACTTGGTTGAGCTAGCAGAAATCCATTAGAGAAGAAACATTTTTTTCGCCTAGTGAATAGATCGATATCTTGATAAAGAAGCTTGTTTAGAATCTATAAATATAGGCTTGTAGCTTCATTTTAAATTATTCAATATTTTAGAAAGTTTGTTGGAAAGAGAGATAGAGATAGAGAGAGATAGAGAGATAGATAGGGGGGGGGGATTAGAAAAGAGAAAGAGGGGCGAAACAAGGTTGGAACGTCGAAGGCTTGTAGAATTAGTCAGTTGATGAAACATCTTGTCATCCTCTTCTATGTCATTAAATCTATACAATATGTGTAACTAATCTTTTCATGTGTTGGGATTAAGTATAATTGATTGAGAACATAGTGCAAATACTTTGTATTAATTACTACGTATAAATCCTATTTTGTTATATTGATGTCTCTATTTATGAACTTAATGGACTTCTGACGTGCAATCCGAAATCGATGTTTTGACTTAGGAAGTGTTATTCATTGACATCCTTTGAAAGTGACTTGGGCAAATGCATTTGGTTGACTTCGCGTTACTTACTTTTCAGTTGACGATATAATAAAAGCGTTAATGGTTAATGGTTTGCAATTTTTATCTGTTTGCAACATAACAAGTTACCTGCTTTGGTTGCATAAAAGTAAGCAGCGGTTAGTCTTCTTCGAATCCCCCTATTTATATTGTTGGATATTAAATAACAGTAATGTCGCGTTCATTTTTTTAGGAAGGCTATACAAGTGATGAAGTTGTTGGGACGTTACTAACCTAATCATTCATCAACCTGCACCTGCTGATCACACGGTGATCCTATGTGTCGGGTCTATATAATTTGAGTTGACTAGGTTTATCCCTCTAATGATTGGTTGCTCCTGCTAGTCACACGGCGATCCTTACGTGTGGGGTCTTACCCCCTCAAAGGTAATTGATAACATATAATTAAATTGTCTTTCCATGATTTCCAAAGTCATAATGGTCACACTAAGGTTATACATGCGCTACAATATAAGGTTATTAATCCTATGGGATTCCAACACCTTCGTAAGGATTATTAGTGTGGGGCCTGGCCAATGTTCATGTAAGTCTACCCATCTATGAATCTTAGGACACTCATATCTCTCTCTCTCTCTCTCTCTCTCTCTCTCTCTCTCTCTCTCTCTCTCACTCAGTAGTTCTACAAACGGGCATCTCTATCAGCGTCTACCTTAAAAAGGGTTTAAGAGAATGTTTCTAATAGGCTATGACTTATTTCCTTCAAGAAGACACTTATTTCCTTAATTATTAACTAGTTACCTCTTAGGTTCAGCATATTTCACTCAATATTAGTAATGTCTCCTCCTAAGTACTTACTACTAGGGTCAACTCGATTTCAGCATCTTTCGCCAATTATAACTAATTAATTCCTAGACAAATAGATATTAGTATCAAAATATAAATATTAAGATAAAAGCATCAGGATAGTAATATCTATATTAGGCCCTATCAAAACTTAAATATCTAATCTAGGGTTCCGCTACTATAAAAAAACTAAATCCTAATAAAACTTAATAGCGAACAAAAAATAAATAAAATATAAACGTCATTAAATTAAATAAATATCCAACAAAAATAAACAGAGGTTCATCTTAAAACTCTAACCTAAAAAGAATTAGTTACACATGGTAACTAAAAACAAATTACTAAAGATAAAAACATAGTCTATAAAATAAAGGAGAAGATAGAAACTCCTCTGAAGCTCTAGAATTGCCTTCCTCTTGAACTGCCACAGTTCTGAACGAGAAAATCAGAATGAGGAAGATTAGTATTTATAGTGAAAGTTTTTAACTGAGTTTGGGTTATACATGCGGGCTTTTCCCAAAAGAAAGCAGGAAAAGACGCTCGCGCCCCGCCCATTTTGGATGCTCAAGGCACATGCACCAAGCTCTAGGCGCATGGTATGTTTTTGCTATGCTCTAGGCGCATGTCATGTGCTCTACTCGGGCCCAATTTCTCCAATTTTCCGTCATTTTAGGTATTCGTCTTAAAATAACTAGCCTCGGAACTTGGGAACATAATTCCTCCCAATGTAAAGTCTCTTGAGACCTCTTGAATCTTCATTCTTGGTCTTCCTAAATTCTTCACAAATCTTCACATGTTATTGATTTGCCGATTTGCATGATTTCTTCGTTAATTACTTCAAAAACCTCATAAAATTGCTCTCTTTTGGGAAAACTATAATTACAGACACAAATATAGAAAACATTACAAAAGTCCCGAACTCATAGGCAATCGTTCTAATACTCCTGCTTTTTGCTGCTAAAACCTAATGAAAATGACTGAAAACTTGGTAAGAATAATGTAAGATGACCTGTCATCAATAGCCTTAACTGAAGAGTTCATTTCCTGTCGAAAAAAGTATACCTAAACAGATAACGCATCCGTTCTCTCATGATAACTTCTTAATGTCAACATTGAAAGGACAGTTTATAAAACTCAAGTTATCTATATTAGTATGTTTTTCCTTTTCACAAACTATGTGTCTTTTCCTTTTATTTCCTTTATCATAATAAGTCTATACGTTTCTTCGATCTCTAATTGTGCGTATGTGACCTTAAGCCTATTAACTAAGAACATTTTTATGAATCTAACTTGAATCTTAAATTGATCTGTCAAATTCATTTGTTGAAGTGAAACATTTTTGCCAAGATAATTATTTAGAACATTAACGTCTTTTAGACATACAAAAAAGATTACATTTCCGTAGCATTTTTTTATTTTTTCATAAAAATTGACATAGCCTAGGATAACGTGCACGTTTGATTTTGAATTTTTGAATTTTTTTTATCAAATAGCCTAGATGTTGAGATTCAAACATTTTAAATATAAAGAAATAGAGAGTTTGAAATTCCAAAAAGTTATTTTTATCTTATGAGATTTAGAACATTGCTTATGAATTTAATTAAACCAAACTCTCCATTCTTATTTTCAAGATAACTCAATCCACATTTTTGAATACAGAGTGTTATCAAGACAACCAAAATTCAAAATATTGCTACCCCACAAAATAATGTACAATTATAATCCCCTCTTCAACATCCCTTTTTTCTTAGTTAAGATAAGAGAAAAAACCAAAAACTAAGAAGAAAAGAATAATAAAAAGGAATATCATCAAAAAGAAAAATAACCCTCCAACCCCCCAACTTCTTCTCATGTTCTCATTTATTTAACTACTCTCAAATTCCATAAATAATATTTCAATGTCTTAACAAATAACACACCCACTTGGAGACTCTTCCACAGTTTTGTAATAGTAATAAGGATATGGTTGTCTCATTTGATTATAAAATGTTTCATAAGCCTTCACAAGATCAGCCAATTCCTCTTTTGGGTCCTTTTGCTTTGGGTCTTCCTTCTTTTCTTCTTCTTTCTTTTTTTCCTCTTTTTTCTCTTCTTTGGCTGGTCCAACTGAAAGTATTTCAGCATGACATAGTTTTCTTAACTTTCCCACCACATCAACAGTATCTATGTCTCCAACTAATGTTAGTTTTTGATCCTTCATGTCCACTGAAACAGACTCAACCCCTGAAAAAGAAAATAACAAAAACAATTAATAAAAAAATACTTTACCATTTTTCTTCCTATAAAAAAGTACTCCAAAAATAAGTGACTTTGTTTAACTATCATACTATTCACATAGCGTACTTTGAACATATTTTTTTAGGGAGCTTCTATGGTGCAGTCAGGAAACTGACTTTTTTGAAAAAGTTAATTTTGATTTTAATGTTTGATTCATTTTTAAATTGTTGATTACCGATTAATGATCAATAATAATTCATCTAGTAATGCTTGCAACATCTTGGACTTACAGGTACTATTTTATCGTTGGCATCTTTAACATGCAAACAGATTTGATGATATTATGTGATAGTCTTAAGTGTTACACTTTGTGGAGTGTTACACTTAAAACAAGGTAGGATAAAATTAGATTAAGTGTAGTCTTGTTAATATGATGAATTGATGATACTATGGGGACTGAACTTTTGATGCCACTGCACAAACAGTGGGGTGTTACTCACTACACTTTTAATGTTATAGTGTTAACTTCATTAGAAAAGTCATTTTCACAACTTCACCATAGAATTGCTTACGGTTTCCAGGATTTCAACTTATTCTATCTCGGGGGCAATAGTAGAGAGATATTTAATTCCTGACTCTTTTGTACTTGAAACTTATTTAATCTGAGCAAACAACCATTGACTTCAATTAAAAGTGTATTTAGTTACTGTTTTCTTCTTAAATGGCTAAACTAATTTAATGACAAAACGAGGTTCAACTCGTTTGCTTGATTCCTTTAACATTGTTCAAAACAAGGGCCTTTGACGATGATGATAAAATAAAGGGTTAATAGTGCTTTACCCCTCTGTAATATAGGTCATTTTCGGTTTTCTCCATGTAAAATATATTTTTTGGATTCCGTCCTTGTAATTTGAAGATTTTTGGTTTTAGACCTTCATGAAAAATTTTGCCCCCTGTAATTTGAGGAAATTTCGGTTTACCCCCCTGCAATTTGAGCAAATTTCAGTTTACCCCCCTGTTAATTTGAGAAAATTTCAGTTTACCCCCCTGCCATATCATCGATTTTGTATTGTCAAAATTCATGAAGGTCCAAAACCAAAAAACTTCAAATTACAAGGACGGAATCCAAAAAGAAAATTTTACAGGGAAAAACCAGAAATGTCCTATATTACAAGGGGTAAAACACTATTAACCCTAAAATAAAAAATAAAAAATATTCGGAGCAAATGAATTTTTTTTTGTCACAGGGGCCAATTCGCTTGATTATTATAAATTTCATGGGGCATTTTGCTTATAATTGCAAAATTTTCAAGAGGGTATTTGCACATAATCGTAAACAACAAATCCAAATTTTTTTTAGAAAAAATAAAATTGGGAACAAATTTACCATGTGACGTGGCATGTCACGTAAGACACATGGCAGTGCCACGTAGACCGTCAAATGCCACATCATTTTGACTAACAGAGAAAATTGACGGAGGGGGCAAATCGACTAATATTATGCAATTTTAGGGGGTAATTGACGAAACATACAATTTCAGGGTGGTAATTACTTATTTACTCGTATAAGACCCAATAAGCCAGAGCCCAAGGTAGACAAGGTTAGAAATGGTGAAGGAGCCCTGTGTGGATTACTGTAGAGGAGCATGCCTTGGATTCATCTCCACCGGTCACGTCATCGCCAACGACTCTCTATGATTATGTCGTGATTCATAGAGGAAGTTCGCGTTCTCTGTGCTTAATTATATGATGGTAACTCAACGTCACCTTCAAGGTACACTTCACTTTTATCACATTTTCGCACATAACAACCTCTCTCATATGCTGACTTAAGCCTTGAAGTGCTAATGTGTCTGCGTCACCTTTCTCCTTCACCATGAAGGCTCAATCTCTGCTGCACCGGAGCACCACATACATTTGTTCCTCATCTGTGATCTTCACCAGACTAATCAGTTGACGTTAGAATGAGGGGATCATTCACTGATTCACCGTCTATCAAACGATTATCCAACGTAACCGTTTTTGGTTACGCATTCCTTCGCCGTAATTGTTTTTTATTACGAGTTCCTCCACCGCAACAGTTTAACAATTTTATCTCTCGACTCAAAAATCATGACTGAAATTCGCAGAAGAAACACCGGAAGCAAGACATACACCACAACGGAAGTTCGATTAGCAATTCAAACACTTCAAGATCATTCGATTCCCGTTCTTGAACCGACAGATCAAGATGAGAACAACACTAAAGCTTCTCCAACGATCGCGAACAACGCGACCCCTTCAACAACGATGCTTCTGCAACCAGTTCCACCGCCTTGCTCTCTACTGAAAATCGCACTCGGATGCCAAGTGAAATGTTTCTTCCATGTCATCAATGAGTGAGGGTGATAAATGTTTCTTCCATATTATTATTTTTTATATTATTGAAAATTAAAATGTATTTATAATGTTTTTCATTAGAATTTTTTTATTAATAATTTATTTATACTAAATATTTAAATAATTATCATTTTTCATTGGATTACCAAAAAAGGAAAAACTTATAGGCAAATAGTTCTATTGCATCAAATAGATTATGTGTGAGATAAAAGCATATGTACATTATAAAAAATTATTTTTAGTATATGTAAATTAAATATATTGCTCGTTTTTTTATAGATTTAAAAAAATTGATTTTTACATCAATAATTTAACAATTATTTTTTAAAGATTTTATGAAAAAACAAAATTAATTTTGTATTTCTTTATTGTAATAACAATCACTTCTTTAAAAAAACAATTTAATTTTTTTGTTGATTCAACTATATAAAATGAATTTTTTTTTTGTGACAAAATTACCTTACATCTTTTGATACTTATTGTCTCCATGCTCTAAAAAAATCTTTTTTTAAAGGAGGGAGAAAATAAATATCGAAAGATGAAGGTAATATGAAAAGTTACTCTTAGTGTATTGTTTTATTTAAAGCTGTTTTTTTTTTAGATCCTGGTATTATTTTCTTAAAAACAATTACAAACATAAAGAATGGTCTTTAAAGTTATTTTTTTAATGTTATAACAATCATTCTCATACATCCTTTTGTTATGGATTAAAGTAAAAATTATTTTGACTTTAATAAGATTATTCAAAAAACTATATATATGTATACCCACTAACTATTGGTGCAAGAAATACTAACACACAAGACTTTTATTTATATGATCAAATTTTTGCATATTTCTTCATTTTACCTATGTGATACATAATTCCAACACTAATTCAAATATTATCCAATGTGGGACATTTTCTCAACACTAATTCAAGGCATTTTCATGATGTCCGTCTTTCTCCCTACTTAACAAAAATAAAATAAAAAATGTATATGAGTTAAAATCTGTTGTTACCAGATGTCAACGGATGCGTTGTAACTAGAGTTTTGAAGGCAAGTACTCTCCACAAATAAAAACCTTTACCCTTGGTTAAATCTTCAATTTCCGAATAAGTAATAACTAATAAGTTTACATCCTCTTTAAAATAATCATTATCAATCACATCACTCATAAATAAATAATTATATTCAATTTTAACTGAGTGACTACCTGCAGTTGTTGATTTTTAAGTAATTAATAATCATTATTAATTGAATATAATTATATTCAATTATAGCTGTTGATTTTTAAGTAATTAATAATCATTATTAATTGAATATAATTATATTCAATTATAGCCCCCCCACCCAAATAATTATATGTGTGGATCATATAAATTTCTAACCTTCTTCAACAAACATTGTTGTATTGAAGGTATGTTCCGGAAAGCCATACCACCAAGCCTAGTCAAATTTATTTATAATATTTATTTTGAATACAAAAATTCATATATGCCATCAAGGCTTGTGGAGTTGTGGTCGTACCTTGAGTGTGGGCCTTCTAATTAAGAATTCTGCTCTTTATTCAAACGGTTTTGCTCATTCTCAAAGTAAATGTCCAAAATAGCCCTACGCATGTTAATTCACGCTAGTGTTAAATTTGCGTGAGTTAACTCACGCTGCGTAACTTAAGTCACGCAAAAACAAAAACACACAAAAACCCAGCGTGAGTTAACTCACGCTGGTTTTGTTTCATCCATATTCCATATTTTCCACGCATGCATAAACTTCCACAAAACAAGACACAAAAGATGGCATAGGAAGGGACATAAAATAAAATACCGCTACTATACTAACAAACAAATTATAAAAAACAAATAAACAAAAGTTGAAGAAGATACACGACAAATTACAATTACAAATAAATATTATACTACTATTAATAATCATTGCCAATTTGTTAATTGTCATATTGTGCACACCTGATGGACTCGAGTGAAGGAAGTTGATGTTGCAACTTGCAAATGAGAGAGTTGACACAGTGGCACGTCAAAACCTTCAACCCAATTACAAAATAACACAATATGGATGAAACAAAACCAGCATGAGTTAACTCACGTTGGGTTTTAGTGTGTTTTTTTTGTGAGTTAACTCACGCAAATTTAACACTATCGTGAGTTAACTCACACTGTGAGTTAACATGCGTAGGGGTATTTTGGACATTTGCTTTGAGAATGAGCAAAACTGTTTGGGTAAAGAGCAGAATTCTGTAATTAATGTCTAAGTTAGTTCACCAATCTATTAGATCCTGTCACTTTTTTTGGGGGGAATTTCTTTTCCACGGTGCTCATTTCACGTTTTAAAGTGGTCATTTTACCTTGCATTTGAATTTTACAATCCGAATCATATTTGATGCATTTCGGATTTTATAATCCGATTCGTGTTTAACTAGTTTTTTCAAAACAATGACATAAGTTATTAAAATGACAAAAATGATAATGAATTTAAAGAGATATATTACATATTCATAATACATTTACATTAACATAATGCTTATTAAAAAAAAGGGTTTTGCTAGAAGCCACCCATCAAGGTGTCTTTTAGCAACCCACACCTTAATGTGTGATTTTCACTTTTTAGTTATAATTTTGCTAAAAGACATCTTCATAAAAATTAGCTGGTGTCTTTTAACAAATGCTCATAGAATAACTTTCTAAAAGACACCTTCATAAAAGGTGTCTTCTAGCAAAACCCTAAAAAAAATAGTAGGCATCTAATGCTAAGTCTGTAGTGCAAGAAGATGGAGGGAGAAGGAGAAAAAACCTGTCATCCCTCTTGCACACCCGCAAAAGAGAGAAGATGGGAATCGAAGATGACAGAGTGGAAAAATGAGACTCTGATGAGGAATGCTAAATCTAGAGGGATCGCAGATCCAGACTGCTCTGTGGTGTAAATTTGCATAGTGGACAAGCACCCTTTGATCATTCATATTATCCCTACAAGATGAAATGAACCTTTTTTAAGAAAGGCTAAAGGTAAAACAACGACATCATAAACAACTCAAAAGAAAAGTACGAAGGAAAGGAACAAATGTGAGTCGGAAATGAGAAACTATGAAGAATTAATGGGTATTTATAGACACAATGCAAGCATATACTGCAACAAAGTAAAGGGGAGTTTGAAACACATGTTTAACATTGCTGATTAGTAAAAAAAACAAACGGAGCATGCATGGAACCAATTAGATACGTTGACCAAGCCACCGTCCAGATTCTAAAATGGTTTGACTTGTATAATTTGAAAACATTACCAAATTATTTTGGATTTTATATAACCCTAAACATCCCCGAAGTCTATAAAAATGTCTGCTTTGAAGGTTTTGGAACATTTCAAATTTTATAATCCGAACCAGTCAAGTACAAGATTCTTTTTTGTTCCACATTGTACCAACAATTAATGTGGTCCATGACGCACAATTTTTTTTACAAATTTGTCAGTTTGGTTCATTTGTAAACCACACAGCAGAACCATGAATACTTATCCAATAGATGTAAACACCAAGCTAATTCTAGTTTACTACAACATCGAGAAACCTAAATCTGTTTAGGGTTTACATTTGATGTCACACTATCTATCTTGAAGGATCAGTTCAACCAAATAAACAGTCGACTCAATTATAGTGGCATAAGGATGGTAGACATTGTTGATTATCTTTGACCTTTGATCGACTCAAATCGAAGCGTTCAGTTCACCCAAATGAAGTTTCAGAACAAGGACGATGTGAGAAGCATGTTCTCTATATTTAGTCAGCACAGTTTGAAGGGACCGATCGAGTTAGATGTTTCCTTGGTTAGATCTTTCCAAGATATTTGGGAAAGTTTAATTGGACCAGGAGCTGCGAACATATCAGAGATTGCATGGTTATACCAGATGAAGATTTAAGTTTGGATGATCCAAGAATTTGTGTTTGTTTTATTATGTTGTTTTACATTGTTGAATTATATTGTTGATACTTATGTTTAATGTATGATGTTGTTGTAGAATTTGATTTAAGTAATTGCAGCTTTTTCCAAGTTCATATGTTGTGGACTCAGTTTGGATTATATAATCCAAACTGATGACATGTTATCATATGGTGTTTTTCAGTTAGTTTTTATGTGTTTTAGTTTAGTTTTTACCAGTTTTGGAAAGCTGGAAGCTGAAAAGAAAAAAAACAAAATACAAGACCAGAAAAACCGAAACCGGGACATGATTTTGACCTGATTTTGAGCTTTTCAATTCGATAAAAATCGGGCCTCGATTTCTAAAATTTGGGGCACGATTTTTACGTTACAAAAAATAATTCTATAAAAGCTAGGTGTGTTTTTGAGCCAAGGGTTCGGAAATTTTGAGGAGAAAAATGTGTTTTTAGAGCGGAAGAACTGGAGAATCGGTGGGAGACCATCAAAACTCATAGTCAATCTTCCAATCTATGTAATGAGTCCTTCTTTCGAATTAGTTGTTTATGCTTTAGCTATGAGTAACTAATTTCCCCTTGGTTAAGCCTACGATGAATGTTTTATAAGCTATATGACCATATAATTTGTATGAACTTTCTTGAATATTATTGAAGATCTAGTCTTATTCAAGCTTCCTGGAATGTAATGCCTTTTTATGTTTATAATTTACTACTAGCCCTAGCTTCTTTAATGTATCCTTATTTATTAATTTTGTTAGGTCTGCAGCAATTTAACCTAATATTTTTCCTCTCATTTGTTGTATTAGGTTAGCAGTAATTTAACTAAACAAATTTCATCTAAAAAAATGCATCGCACCAATTTCATTCCTATCCACTAAGCCACTAACAATTTTCTTGATTTAATTTTGCTTCCATTAATTGATATCCAATATCAAATGCCCTGACTTTTTTAGGGAGTATTCATATACCTTATTAAGCCTAAATTTTAAATTAACAATTTTGAAAACAACCAATTTTACCATGTTAATGGTTAGAATCTGAAAATTACACTTTTAATCGACTTTCTAAATCTCCTTTTTGTTTTACAAAACACTAAAGGTATTTTAATTTCAATTACGTGTCAAATCTATAATGTGATATACTTTATTCTTATTCTTATATCTTATAGTTGATATGATCCGTACGATGCACGGGTCGATGGTCTAGTGAATCTCTTATTTCTGATCTTTGAGTACACGTAAGCTTAGTGTTAGGTAGAGGATCAAATTCAAATTTCAATCCCCCAAGTGCACAAGCCCATATGCTGTAATAAAAAGTATTTTTCCCATGCCACAACCACTACCCATATGCTCATTAATTGCCGAATTTTGTAGTTTGTCTGCAACACTCCGATTTT
>Ga0228711_1001194_pt1 | contig 37265 bp, 16 predicted proteins | sample MedpolnodulmetaG_2_FD_177996 | JGI IMG/M metagenome (GOLD analysis project Ga0228711, IMG submission 177996) | Root nodule microbial communities from Medicago polymorpha collected in Santa Monica, California, United States - brown nodules | ecosystem: Host-associated > Plants > Roots > Nodule... | reverse complement strand
TTTTTTTTTTTTTTTTTTTTATATAGTTGAAAAAATGAAGAATGCTATGGAGAGGAGTTTTGGTTTGTGATGCATTGGTGCAAGGGATTTGGTTTATCCTTACAAAGTTGAACAAGGATGAGATCTTGGTTATTTTTTACATGGGAAATGACTTGAATATACACCTATATTTGGCAATTTATAGAGATAAGATACAATGAAATATATAAATTCTTAATACATTTTGGTACAACAATATTGGTTATTTTTTATGGAATTTATTTTCTTTGGCAAAAGGGTTGTGGAATTTTGTTGTGTAAAAGATTCATAAGTTCGGATAAGCCTAGAGGATATTCAGTTGTTGACTCAAAGAAATAAGCTAGAGTTTCATGAATACAGTTCGTTACTGGTAAGGATTACCAATTTGATCGGTCATGCCCCAGATTTGGACTTGCATCATATATTTCGAGAAGCTAATTTCATTGCTGATTGGTTGGCAAAATACGGAAATTCTTCCGCTATGGGTGTCACTACATGGCCCTCTCCGCCGTTTGGGCTCTTAGACCAGTTGTCTAGGGATACGTGGGCCCTTAGTATGTCTTTTCTGTTCTTTTTTTTTGTTTATTTTTTTTTGTTTATTTTAATTCACCAAAAAAAACAAGTTTCATTATTATACCAACAATATATTTTTTTTTACAAGAAGAAATAATGTGTTTTATTAATGTTTCCTTAAAAAAAAAATTGAATAGTTGATAATATTATATTATTGCTTTGTAGTTAAATCTATAAAGTATTTAAAGTGTAAATTCAATTTTTTTTAAACATAAAGTGTATTTTAAAACTTGTCATTCCACATCATATGAAGATTTTTAATTGTTTTAAAAGTTATCAATGTATGGTATTCTCTTTGCTATAAAAAAAAGAAATTTGTGTATGGTGCAAAACCATTTTACTTGTGCCTGTGTGAGATCAAACAAATCCAGCCGATGAGTCTAGTTTGTTCTTACCCGTTTTGTCCTCCTTTTGCTGGTCGTCGTACGGATTCAGGTAAACATGTTTGCTCCTTAACCCCAAATAGGAGAGTGGTCTGCCGCCTTCTACGGTGGCTCATGCCCTTTGGGGTTGTTCGGTTTTGCTCGAATCTAGGTTGTTGGGTTGCTAGTGTTTCTCTGAATCTGGATCTTTGTTGCAGATTTCAGGGTGGTGAGTTGTTCTTTTTCCCACTTATTTGCGTGAACTCGTCTTGCACTTCGTCAATCTAAGTGTTAAACATGTATGTGAAACAAGTAATGTAGTAATCAATGAAAGTATTGTTAGAAATTGTACACTGACAAATACAAATAATGGTTTGGGGATTAAGACATGGCCTGCCACTCCAATCACTTATCTTGTGTCACATCTTCATTTTGAGGATATTATAATGAACAACTTTAGCAACTCAGTGATCATTGATCAAGAGTACTGCCCATGGAATCAATGCAGCAAGAAGGTATATATTAGTATTCAGAACAACTTACACCATATTTAAATAATTTTACCTGGGGAACATGCATATTAATCGTTCTAATTTCTTGGAAAATAAAAAGCTCTCATATTGAACAAACAAATACCTACAAAAGTGTATACTATAACAAAAGAGTTAAATCCATTTGAGTTAGTCTGATGGTATTGACTTAGAATCTGAGAGTGTGTTCATCCTTAAAGTCTTAGTTTCGATTCTCCTTTGATGACAACAGTCTTCTTTGAAAATAAAGATAAGTAAGGTGACCTACAAGCATATTACGGGCACTTCTGCAACTCAAAATGGTGCTGTTCTTATTTGTAGCAACGGTGTACCATGCGAGGAAGTGGTGCTTAGTAACATAGATCTCACATTCAATGGAGTTACTGCCAATGCTACATGTGCCAATGTTAAACCCAAATTTTTGGGCAACACACACCTACATGTGAAGCTTAGACAACTAGGATTCAATCTTTGTTTCTTTCTAGTTGATTGTCTGTTTTTTAATTATATATATGTATAGTATTCTTGTTTTTGATAAGTTCTTTAGAACTGTTATTATGAGTGTATAATGTTGGCTGTTTCCTATATAAAAATGTGTTTATATATATTTTCAAATTTATACTTTGCAATACGATTAATTAAGATAATTTTGTATTTTCTTTTAAGAAGCTAAATGAGAGATCGATTTAAAAATCCCTACCAAACCCAAGGTGTGCTTAGAAGGGATCAAAGTCAAGTTACAAAACAAACAAAGCCAAAATTTGAAAGGAAGGCCAAATGCATCACTGCATAATGACATACCCTATATATAAAGTGACAGGTTATGCCACCAAAAATGAAAATCAAACATAAAAGATGGTTTGTAAGCCTTCGGCCACCGCCACGAATGAAGTTTTATTCGATTGAGCATCTGCTTTAAAAAAAGTTGACAAAAAAATTCTTGAATTCTACTATTTCTAAATAATCCAAATTCATGTCAGCCAGATAACTTGAAAACAGAAACATGCCTCCATCTTGAACAATCCGTGCCACAAAATTGCAACAAGTGAAAACCAATATCAGAAGGATGAATTGTGGAAACCCCTAACTACTGAAAAAGAAGACGCCAAATAATGAAATACTGCCGTAAAAATTACACTCCAACCTGACAGAAATACTCCATGGCGAATCAAAGTATCATTAGTGCGAATCCATTTATTAATAAGTTTTCAAGCAAACAACAAAACTTTGAGATGCACTACTATGTTCAAAATTACATCGTTATGAAAATCATTATCCAATTCCTCATTCTGATTGAGAATACTATAAACATCTTTTACATAGTAGCCAACATGCAGATCATGTTTCCAAATCCATTTATCCAAAACATTATACTGCAAAAAAAAAAAAAAACTATTTAACAGAGAAACACACTCTACACATGCTCTTCTTCCCAAGCGAACGGTCTCTGATGCCGTTTCTTGACTTTGTTTGGGTTGATCTCTATATTTATTGGGAGTGATGCAAATGATTGTTGAGCTACTCAGGTGTGTCGTGTCAACGTAGTTGGAATGCCAATAAATTATAATAGTAAGGTTTTTGCCATTCCAATTTCTGCTTAAAAAGAATAATCGATGAAGGGAATGATACAAAAGAAGGTACTTATATTGGGATGAAGGAAGATTAAGTTAGATAACTAAATTAACCAACTTTAACTAACATCAAACTATTTTAATTAACTAACTAACTTTTATCAACATAATCAGTTTAAGAATCTAATATACAGTGACCATGACAAATTGAAAATGACAAGCCCAAAAAATATCTGTAGTAATTTAATATCAAGAAAAAAATGGCAGTTATAAGTTGATGTGTCAATTCTTTCAAAAAAAAAAAAGTTGATGTGTCAATATTTTCAATTTCTCGTGGATTTGAATTGAAGTCCTCCAACCTTGAGCTCAAATGTGTATTGTTAACTTGACCAATTCTATGATACTAACTGTGATAAATCTTGCATCTTGTATAAATTAGTTTTTTTTTATTTTTTTTATCAATGAAATAAATTTTATCATTAAATTAAACGAAATATGATATGATTTATTGATCAAATGATAAAAAAGATATTCACTACTATAATGTAAGATTATTTTACTTGTGCATCGTAGATAAAACTCGTTAATTTTAAGACTTTAATTCATGTACTCAATGGAAGTGTGTAACCATGCAAAAATATCACTAATTTCAACGGTATCTTTCTAGTAGTCAACAGTAACAATGATAACGAAATGAATGAAGGATGGAAAATAATTACTACATGATGATGATAATAGTGTGATGAGTAAAAAAATAATTAAGAGGCATATGCTTTTAGACATGCCAGTTAATCAATGGATCAATCATGTAACTGTAAATTGTAGAAAGCAGAGGGAGTAATATCCATTAATCATGATGTTAATTATTATGCATAATAATAATAATAATAATAATAATAATAATAATAATAATAAAGTGAACCAACCTATCATTCTCACTCTTTCTATATGCCTATGGATCTACATATATCTATCTACATACACAAATGATACCCTCTTTTTACATGCTTGCTTTTTCTTCCCTCTTTTCTGTTTACTTTACAACAGAAATGAAAGGAAGGAGTGTGTGTATTATACACAAAAGTTTATTATGGCCAAAAATTTGAGTTCACTTAAAAGCAAAATATAATGGAAAAAAGAAACTATTTTTCTGATTTTAAGAAAGAGAAATATAGAAAAAGACAGAAACAGCAACGTCAGAGACTTATACAGTAGGGTTCCTCTTGCCTTTCTGGTTTCCACTATTGTTCTTTTGGACATATACACACACAGAGAGACCAATATTCATTTTTCTCATATCTCTCTCTCTCTGAGTTTCAACTTTGAACAATTTGGTCTCTATTTTTGTTCATACTATTATCATCACTGAGATATAAAAAAAAAAAAAAACTCTCTCTCTCTCAACTATTTTTTTTTTTTTCATTTTTGTTTTATCTACTAGAACAATTATTTCAAAAACTATTCATGAGTTTTATATCAATTTGTTCTGTTCATTCTCTCACTACTCAATGGTTTTGTCTGTGATAAAGTCCACTTTTTTTCCTTTTTTGTTTTGTGTTAGACTTGTCTGCAGATCCCAGAAAAAGCAAGACTTGTAATACTTATAATATAAGAAGAAACATTAGATCCATGGAACATGTTATCACAGTCTTAGGATTCAAAAAACTTCAAACATAAGAAAAAAACAAACATGATCAAAGGTTTTATGTCTCAACAAGAACAACAATCATTAGTTGTTGAGGAAAACATGTCTAATTTGACTTCTGCATCTGGTGAAGCTAGTGCTAATTCTTCAGGAAACAGAACTGAAATTGATGCTAAATTCTCTCAGCAATACTTTGCTTCATCACAAACTCAAGCTCATGATGAGACTCCAGCTAAGAAAAGAAGAAACCTTCCTGGCAATCCAGGTTCATTTTCTTAAGTTCTACCATCTTTTGTTTTCATCTTAATTGTTCTAAATTGCAGTTATAGTCGCGGTTATGATTACGCTATAAACCATGATATTTGTGGAAAAATGTGGAGGCAAATATGGTTGATGCGGCCGCAATTGCAGTTGTGATGCCACTACAATGATCTCTAATTAAACCGGTATATTGCTGCTGCAATTGCGAATGCAAATGACAATTTAAAACTTTAGGCGTATTTGACATGTTATGCTTGTTTCGAATCATGGTAGATTTGACAAAGTTACCAGTACCACCGTGAGTTTGCAGAAGCATGAAACTCGAGAGCGTAGCTTGAAGCTTCTGTAAACTCACGGTGACTGACAGTAATTTTACCAAACTCGTCGTGAGTCCAAACATGCGCGTATTCATATTTTGTTTATCTAAATTGGATTTATTTTGTTTTGTGTTTGTTTTTTATTTGATTTGATTATTCATTTTAGACCCACAAGCTGAAGTTATAGCTTTGTCACCAAAGACACTGATGGCAACAAATAGATTCATTTGTGAGATCTGTAACAAAGGATTTCAAAGAGATCAGAATCTTCAACTTCATAAAAGAGGACACAATTTACCATGGAAGTTGAAGCAAAGAACAAGCAATGAGATAAGGAAGAAAGTGTATGTGTGTCCAGAACCAACTTGTGTGCACCATGACCCATCAAGAGCCTTGGGGGATCTAACTGGTATCAAGAAGCACTTCTGCAGAAAGCACGGTGAGAAGAAGTGGAAATGTGACAAGTGCTCTAAGAAGTATGCAGTTCAATCAGACTGGAAAGCTCACTCCAAAACCTGTGGCACAAGAGAATACAGATGTGACTGTGGAACCCTCTTCTCAAGGTATAACTAACCTAAACTAAGTTATTAATAAAATAATTACCACATTTTTTATCCCTTCAAGTTGATAATAGTTTACTGAACATGTAAAAAGAGTTCAATACATTGATTAATATATATATATTAATAGGAGCAGGTACCTAGCTAGATAAAATCAAACATTTTTGAAAGAAAGTGAAAATTTTTAGAATGGAAAATTGAATTTTTTTAAGTACTATCTCTCTAGTTGTTAGCGCATGCTTAGATTGATGGTGAATTTCTCGGAATCATTTAGAATCATATTGTATCATCGTAATTTTGACAAAAGTTATACTCCAGAGTTTCAACAAAATCACACTAACACCGGAAAATTCACATTTATCCCAACATGCACTTGGTACTCTCAAGTCTATAAGGAGAGTGAGACTAAAAAAATGTCTGTGAAAGAGAAAACGAGAGAGAGTGAATATTTCTTGACTGTTATAGCAATTTAGTAACATTGTTCACTTTTGTATTTTTGTGTGTTTGTTTATATATAATACTATATGATTTTCAGGAGGGACAGTTTCATAACTCACAGAGCCTTCTGTGATGCATTAGCTGAGGAGAGTTCAAGAACCGTAATTCCTCAAGCTACACAGCCAAATTCTCATCACAACATGAACAATCTCCAAACTCAAGATATCCAAGGCTTCACATTGAAGAAAGAGCATCAAAGTTTCAACATGTTAAGGCCAGAACAAGAAGTACAAATACCCTCTTGGCTTTGTCAATCCAACATTGACCTCTCTTCAAACTATTCAAGGTTGAATCAAGATCCACACCTTTATGAAAACCCTAACCCTAGAAATGGTCCTACACTACCATCCTACCAACCATCATCTGCAGCTTCACCTCACATGTCAGCTACAGCATTGTTACAGAAAGCAGCTCAGATGGGTGCAACCAGCTCATCTCAGTCCATGATGAGTGGGACCCACCAACAGGGTCACGTGTCTATTGTTGACTCTGCCACCAACAATATGATAAGCTCAAATGGTAATTTTAGTTTGAATTTGTCTTCATGTGAAGACCAAATGATAAACAACTCTTTCACTTCTTCTGGATTTCATGGAACTTCTTTTGAGGATACTTTTGCTGGAAATATTCTTCATTCAAATCAAGAACATAATATCAATCATGATGGTAATAATGATATTACAAAAACAGCCACCAATGATGGTGCCGGTGCCGGTGCCGAAGGAAACAATGCATATACAAGAGATTTCTTAGGTCTTAGACCACTCTCTGATAGTGATATCCTCACCATTGCTGGTATGGGAAGTTGCATGAACTCTTCCAACTCCGATCATCAAGAAAACCAATCCCAAAAACCATGGGAAGGTAATTAGTTTGGTGTATATATATCTTCCTTTTTTTTTGTTGTATTCATAATTTAAATTTTATTTTATCTTCATTTTAAATTTGTCCTTTTTGTATGTGAAATACTGTCACTATTCTTCCCAAAGGGAAGGGACCATTTGGAAAAAAATATTTCTTTTCATTTCTTATACATATCTTGTTATTTTACAAAACATGCATGACCATAATATTTCGAATCTAATATTTCTAAGGTGTATGTGACTGTGATGTAATACAAATATGCAAGTAAGAGTAATGTGTTCATAGAAACCTAGCTAGTTAATTGGTATTAAACACACTTCCCTGTAAAATATGCAATTGGTATTAGTCTCTGCTCAATTTAAATTTGTTTAATTTATGTTTAAAGTCTTAAGTTTTTGAACAATTTTTTGCAGACGTGGTAAGAACATTACTAAAAGTTCCTCTACAAAAAATTATCGCAAAGTTTGATTTTTACGTCCAGATTTTATTACTTTTATCTTTAACTTTTGTTGTTTTAAAAAATTCATATTTAATTCGTTTTATGTAAAAAAATTCTAAATTTTAGTAAACGAACCTTTTATAGTGTTCTAAACTTGTCTCAAAAAAATCGTTCAATAATTTAAGAGTTTAAGAATAATTAAACAAACTTTGTTTTATCAGGGACTAAAATTAGAAATAATTTTTTTTTGTATGATCTAAAAAAATTATTAAAATTAAGGAAGGACTAAACTTAGAAGTTTCCCTTTTTTTTATCATTTTATTATTGGCAATGACACCTGTCAAACAATTTTATATAGAAAAACTGTTAATTCTCTGGTATGGGTAACAATGAAACAGGAATCTATGACAATACCAGAGTAGTGCATATACCTTATTCAGCTTTCATCTTTGTAGTAATTCTTAATTTTTTAAATAAAATATACAATAATTTTTCCCATATTTGGAATGGAGTGTTACATTATTTTTAATTATAAATAATTTGGGCTTTGGCTTAATATTCTTTTCTGACAACAGTTTGTCTTTTTGTAATTTCTTGACATTGGAATCAAAGTTGTAGGTCATGTGGTGAGAGGAGAATAACATGATCGGTCCTTATCACACTTTCTTTGTCTCTTTTTTTTCTTAGTTCATGCAGCTTTACAGAGTTATTGAAAGTAGACCCCTAGTTATATTTCTTTCCTACTTTTACTTTCATATCAAGTAAAATAAAAATTATTAAGCTTTGACATGAAGAAACCCTCCAAATTAATTCAAGTTGAGATGATCATTGAATTTTCCAAAATTTAAAAGAAGTTGATTATGAGTTTAGTGAGATTTATTTTAAGATCAAATTATCTGATGCTTGATGCAACACAAAAGCTCTTATATGTAATTATATAAGATCATATATTATTTTTTCAGCTGAGTGAGTCTATATATTCAAAGAACAAAACATGGCCGCAATCATTGACATGGAAGCAAAGTCGTTAATCAGAAATTGTAGAAGAGTTTGATTAATTATGGAAATGTATATATGCATGTGCGGTGAACATAAAGTTTGTTAAGGGTATGTACAATACAATAATGGGTGTGATGGGATGGGTCTGGTATATACAAAAAACATTGGATTCTTTGTAATAGATTTAGATTAGAGAGGATTCCTCACAATGGCATGTTTAGCTTGACCTTGGTTTAGATTTGTTGTTTGATTTCTGATGATCAAAACAAGACAATCAGTGCTTAAAAAAGTATTAAAATGTTCTTTCAACAAAAATAAATTAAAATGTAGAGATTAATTGTTTTTGTTTTAGAGGAGAAATTAATTTTCATACATGGAATAATTAGTTTTCCTTTATCCCCACAACAATTGATCTATATGACCATTTCCAACATATTAAAAAAAATACTTAATAGCAGTTTTAACCCCCTAAATATTAGGAAGTTGCGATTTTGACCCCTAACAAAATAAAATACAATTTAACCCCTTAAGTATTGTCCCTTTTGTAGTTTTGGCCCCTTAGGTTAATTTTGACCGAGTCAATGCTGATGTGGACGACACATGTGTATTTTTTTATTTTTTAATTATAAAAATAAAAAGTTACAATTTTATTTTTTTAATAATTTAAAAAATAAAAAATATAAAAATTACACATGTGACGTCCACATCAGCATTGACTTGGCCAAAATTGATCTGGGAGGCCAAAACTGCAAAAGAGACAATACTTAGCGGGTTAGATTGTATTTTATTTTGTTAGGGATTAAAATCACAACTTCCTGATACTTAAGGGGCCAAAACTGCTATTAAACCTTAAAAAAACAAATGGATTAGAGTTGATGCATATTGTATTAATTAGATGATACAATTAGAAAAATATAATTGGGATCTTTATCAAATTAAAAGGGACAGTTTTCGAGTGCAAATAAGTCAATCATCGTGAAATGGAAAGAATAATTGGGATCTTTATCAAATTGTCATTAGCACCACGAATAAGGTATTATACTTTATGATAAAAATGTAAACAAGAAATACTTGAATAGATTTAAGTTTTGAATACACATAAAAATGCTTTTTTTTTTGAATAAAAATGCATATTACATATAAAGATACACAATATTTATTTTCTTTTTCTATTTTTTTCCTTCATTTTTATGAGTGTTCACAAATCTTATACTCCCTCCGTCCCTCAATACATGACCTAGTTGACAATATACATTATTGACTTAACATACTTTGACCATATTTTTCTACTAATTCACAAAGATAAATAATTTCATGTAAGATGTTGTTGGATTCGTCTCGATGAATATTTTTAAAATATTAAATTTTCATAATTTTTTTCAGTAGAGAATTGAAGATATCAAAGATAAAACATATGCATTGGTACGTGTGTTGAAGTCAATTAGGTAATCTAATATGGGACGGAGGGAGTATTTAAAATAGACACATCCCTTGTCCAAGATTTGCTCCCATGGGTCGGTGTATGTAGACATTCTTTTCACATACTCCCTCCGTCCCGCAATAAATGACTCATTTGAAAATTTACAATTTTGACCTAACTAACTTTGACCATATTTTTCTACTAATATACAAAGATAAATAATATCATATAAGATGTCGTTAGATTCGTCTCGATGAGTATTTTCAAAATATCAAATTTTCATAATTTTTACTAATATATTATTCAAGATATTTAAGCTCAAAATTATGCATTGACATTCATAATAGGGTCAACTATGTCATGTATTAAGGGACGGAGGGAGTAATAAGCAAATTTTTTTTTTTTTTGACAAAGCATAATAAGCAAGTTTGAAAGTGGCTTTGACTTCACTCTTTTCATTGCATTTGCAAAGACAAAACATATCCGCAGCTAAAGATTCCTCTGAATCCCAATGCTCAATTTCCTCTTCACATGAAAAGTAAATTAAGGGTAAAATAAACCACTTGTTATGGAATTAATCTAAATAAGAGCAAGATATAGATGAATAGAGATGAATGAGAGAAAGAGAGAAGAATATGAACTTTGTATTAAGCTCTTCAATGTATACTTTACAATGCCACATGAGTCCAATTTATATAGGACATAAATCTTGTAACTTATATGGCTTTATAAATTCTAAATATCAAATGAGTCAAATGCTTAATTTGATGATTTATTCTATGATCTCGCATGATTTCATCATCATTCGTTTAGCTTGACATAAAGAGGAGTCTGTATTAATTACTACTTTAATTTGTAGCAGAAACTAGCATGATCAAGATGATGATTGCATATCCTTTTGTCAATTTCATGTTATCTATGTCGGAGATAGGAAAGGTGTAGAGACAGCTAACAACGTAGGAAAGGGAGATGAGACTAGTTAGCTAGGTAGAGTTAGCATGAAGAGCTGGCATATGTAGGCGCTCTTCCCCATGGCCTCTAACTTTCTTTCTACTCGTTTCATTATGTCAAGAAGCTCAACTAATTATACTTAGTTGTGATTTTATAACTTTTGGATCTTCATATAATTATGGGTCATGTTAACAAATGTTCTAAAAACACTTGTTAAAGATTCAAAAAATAGAAACAATTGATAACTTTTATGTAGAAAAAGTTACTTTTTGATGTTTTAATATGTTGAATGCACAAATTTCAAGACTTAACATATTCCTATAATTATATATAAAAAAAATTACACATAAATGGAAGACAAACAAATAATAAGATGCATCATTGATTAATTAGAGTCGAATGAAAAATAATGATATGCCAAAAATGATTGAAGGAGTTTTGTTTATTGTTTGCTTTGATTCATTTCATGATAAAAGAGAAATGTTTTTTAGACATTAAACGAAGTTGACACAAGACATCATATTTCAAGCATGTCGTATACACTTTCCAATTTTATATTAATCATTTCTCTCTCTCTTTAGAATTTGATCACGCTAGGTATATTTTATCAAAATCGTTGCATGTTTGATTCGGCGTTCACATCCATTTTCTTGTGCCCCCATAAAATATTATCGTAGATTTTAGAAGTTGGGATTTGGAGCTTCTACTTAATCGTGCGGCATGGCTGTGATAGCTATTTTTCTAAACACACAAATCTCATTATTCCATCTACCATAATCTCATTTGACTTGCACCATAGCCATTGGCGAAAAATAATGCCATCTTGACTATTTAACTCCTCTCTATCTTTCTTATTTTTCTTCAACCCATTCCTAGCTACCTCTAGGTGAACACTTTTATTGATAGATAGTTTATCGTGGATTGATACTTAGAAAACAGTTTGAAATTTCAACCACAACATATGTCTTTTCCTAGAAGTAGAAGGGTAGAGATACTATTGAGGAGGTGTGAGGTAAAATTTTCTATCTTTAGAGATGCACTTTCTATTATTTGGACAGGCCTTGAGTAGTCCATTTCTCATTATTGGACTTTGATCAGTTTTTATAAAAACTTCTATTTAGACCTCAAAGAAGTCAGTAACATGTGCAATGTCAATAAAACACTGTTATAAAGAAGATTTTACTTCATACCTTTCAAATTTTACCCCTACTCTACAAATTCTGTAAAATATAACTCTCCCACGATTGAATATGTCTTTGTATCCCCAAAAATCCAAAATTCAACTTTGCATTTTTCTTTAGGCCATTTCAAGGTTTGAGTTTGCCATAACACAAAAAAATAACTGTACCTTATTCTTTCTTTCTTTTCTTTAGTAAGATGAATGCTTATATAAGGAGTACTATTGAGTATGTTGGGTGTGCTTGTCTTATTGTAGGTGTACATTTACCTATATAAGTATTGTATGACCTTATAATGAATTAATAAAGAATTTCAATATTATCTTTAGTTTCTTAGATAGGAATAGTTTGAGTAATTTAACACTTGGTGATATTCATCACTCATCAATGAATGATAATTTAGGTACTACAGGTAATATGTGAAAGTAGATGTGTAATTTGAGATGGTAGGAGATAACTTGTAATGTTTTAACTAAAATATTCTACCATTCAACACCCTTAGAAAAACACCACTATATAGAGACCACAATCTCTAGATTTTTATATATCAAAGATTGTAACTAACAATATTTGATAGTTTTCTTTTTTTGAATAACTTCGTTTTCAAATAAAAATCACAATCTCCATCTTCTTACTACATGGGTGAATTAAGATTCAAATTTTGATTGAGTGGTATTCATATTTAGTATTTAACATGATTCAAATACAATTACCACCGTCGGATGGAGAAAATTCATGAGAAATCTACAAAAAGTTTATTTTTTTTAATCTCTTGGTGTTTAATAGGGGTGTTTGCGGTACCATTTGATTCGATTTTGAGGCTAACAGTAATCCAAACTATAAGATAAAAAGAAAACACGCGGTTTGGTTAAGTTAAATTTTTTTTTTTTAAAAGAAAAACGAATTAGACTTAACCAATGTTGTTTGAGTTAATTCGATTTTTTTTGTGAGTTAATCTCTCTAGCCCCGTGAGACCCAACTAGGCCGCAAACTCTTCTTAAGAATTTTAACGTTGCTGCATGCCAAAGTCTGGATTCGAACCAAAACTTTGATTAAGCTAAAAGAGATTCACGTCATCTCATCTAAACACTATTGGATAATATGCTAATAATTTTGATACATTGACCGCAACAATTAACTAATCTGCAATAATTAACGATTAACTTCAAATAGGGTTAAAATGCATAAATCAAAGATGCAACAGTTAATAATTAACTTCGTCTGTGATCAATAAGGAATATAAAATTAATTAAACTATTTTCGTTGTTTCATTTTCCTAACCTTCGCTATCAATTCCAACAACACAAAAATCCTCAAGGATACAAGAATATAGACATAAATGAGTCTGCAATTTGGTTTGGTTCAGCTGACAAAACAAAAATTGCAAATCAAACGTGAGTTTGAGTAAAAAATTGCCCATTTTCAGATTGGGTTGATTTAGTTTGCAATTTTTTTTGTTGATTTGGTTTTGAACCCCTAGTGTTCAATCCCTAGTGTTCAATCACTGTCTTAAGTTTGACTCGAGTTCTTCAATCATGTGGTCATGGTTTGATTTCTAACTCATGCATATGGAGAAAAATTAGGTTGGAGTGAATATGTGTTTAACGAGTTTCTCAACAAAGATTAATCATTCCTCCCTCTCTAAATTATAGTCGTTTAAGGTTTATGCACAATTATCAATGAAATGATTAATTGTGTTGATTTTAATGATAAAATTAATACTCCTTCCGTCCCAAATTGTATGTCGCTTTAGGGAAAAAAATTTGTCCCAAATTATTTGTCGCTTTACACTACCAATGCAACATTAATGTTACTTTTCCTATTATAACCTTAACTATTTATTACTCTCTCTTCTTTCAATTCTTTCATTTATCTTTTCCATGTTATTTATTATTTATTAAGGACAATTTTGTAAAACAACTCATAATGTCTCTTTTCCACACAATATTAATTGCATTTCTTAATATGTGTGAAATGCCCAAAACGTCATACGATTTGGGACGGAGGGAGTATCATTTACTAAAATACTCTTATTAATTGTAGCTAGTTGAGTAGTTAAGATGAATCAAATTCAATAAATAAGGGTATAACGATGGAAAGAAATAATAAATGCTACATTGGTGTAAAGTGACAATTATTTTAGAAAAAAGAAAAAATGTTAAAAAACTATTATTGTGAGGCAGAAGGAGTATTAAACGATACAATGATAAAAACTTCATAACAATGGTAATTAAAAAAAAGAGTTTTGCTATGATTTCAAAAATAAAAACAATTTACCCCATTTATATCATGTAAACCTGTCTATAACTAGACTATATTACCATTTGTGTATGAGTGTGTATTGAATGTTACTTGACTTTTGATATTATAACAACATTTTTTCTTTGTTGGTGTGAATGATACTCCAACCAAAGAAGACCAACTCCGGAGCTTCCATACCACTGTCTATGGCGAAGAAGCGAATTTCCAAAGCTACCCTTTTCTTCATCTTCATCTCTTTCATTGCTCTTTGTGCCATTGTTCCTGTTTTCGCTCCACTTCCTTCTATATCATCTCGCCAACATCATTATGCCCATCATTCTCATCCCAAAAAAGTACATTCCTTTACTCTTTTCTCTCTCTTAGTTTCATTTTAGCTCTCTATTTGATATATCAACTATATGTTTGTTAAACTGATTCTGTAAAATTGATTATGATTAAAATTGAGTTGAAAGTAAAGTGATTTATATTTAGATACATTCGTGTTGAACAATAATTATACACTATACTTGAATCAAAAGCTCCAATTTTTAACTTCAAGCTCGAGGCAAAACTAGTTATACTCAGAGCAACCAAACATGGCAAAATTAATTATACACTATACTTCTTGGTTAAGGAAATAAATCAGAAGAAATGAGTAGTTTTTGCAATAATTTTTAGATTTTTTTCCCAAGTTGGTAGAAGAATTCAGTATAGAGTGATTATAGCTGCTTTAAATATGTTGGTCTTGTTGAATGAGTGATTTTGGGACTGTTACTGAAAATGTGTTTACCTTTTAGGCTTTGATTGGATAAACAGCTTAATTTGCAGCTTATAGCATGATAAGCACTTAGTATAAGCTATTTCTATAACAAAAGAAAAAAAGAAGTTAAATTGTTTTCGTTTAAGCTATAAGTTGTTTTCATATGCTAACTTGGAGAGGTTATGAAAATAGGCTGAAAGCAGCTTATGAACATGTTAGAAGCTGGTTTCATATGTTCTTTCAAACGGTTTCACAAGTGCTTATGTCAGTAGATAATCCAGTCCAAACAGGCCGTTAGCTGTTTTTATTGAAATTGAAATAAAAAAAGTTGTCATATAAAAATTGTGTTCCAATTTGAGATCGTTTGATCTATAGTTTGTTTGATGTTTTCCAACTTAGCTTCTTCTGTGATTGTTTTAATCAGGTTAATAAGAAGTTCGAGATTGCAAATGATATGTTTTGGAAAGATGGTGAGCCTTTTCGGATCATCGGTGGTGACTTGCATTATTTTCGAGTGCATCCTGAGGTATACATCTTGCTAACTTCTCTTAATCTAGTGGAATGAATTTTTAAAACTGTCCAGTGCACATCATAATTGCAATGTTATCAATGACAATACTATTGCTACGCTTCCTCGTTTTTAAACAGGTTTTGGTTCTTTTTATGTATTTCATGTACATACCAACATTTTGTAGTGATGAGACATAAGTGAAATGCTAAAGGGGGATGGAATATATGCAATTCATCTAGGAAAAAACTAATAGCACGTAACAAGAGGTGGATTATATTATTTTTTTAAATATATATATTTTTAAAAAGATTATTTATTTGTTAATTAGTAGGTGATACCAGCCTGCTAATTTGCAATTTATTAGGAGTCAAAATGCTCTGAAGTTTTTTCCACATCAAGTGTTCATTAAAAATGGTGGAAAATTTGCAATTGGTATTGGCATCATAGATCTCTTGGCCAAACTATGTTCTGCTATGGAGGATAGAACCGGATATTAGACTTTAAAAATCATTGGCAATGAAGATCTGCCCATGCATTGCAACTTCTGTACTACATTCGCCAATTAAGATCTCTCTGATAGGAAATGGACAATATATACAATGAAATGATAATTTTATTCGGCATGGAAGAATGTTATTAGAGAAGTTTGCTTTTAGTTGATTTTTTTGTATGGTCCCTGGTTAGAATTCGGACATGATAACTGTAATGTTAAAGCAAAAGCAGAACAACAAAGTGGAGTTAGCTGTAATTTCATTTGGCACTTTGTAATCTTTCTTATAAGGAGATTGACGAATGAAGTCTGCCCTTTTATTCTTTGAGACATCAAATGTTTTCATATGGTGATATCATTTCCCTTCTAATTTGCAGTATTGGGAAGATAGATTGTTAAAAGCCAAGGCATTGGGCTTGAACACAATTCAGACATATGTTCCTTGGAATCTGCATGAACCAGCACCAGGAAAGCTTGTTTTTGAGGGTTTTGCAAATATAGAATCATTCTTCAACCTTTGTCACAAACTCGATCTCCTTGTGATGGTTCGACCCGGACCATATATATGTGCAGGTTAGCTCTCCCATAACTTAAAACTTAATTGCCCACTTTACCACTGAGCTTTTAGTTTGTTTGGTAAATATAATTTGCTGATTTTCATGTATGCCATGGCAGTGGATAATGTATGTTTTTGGTATGATCTTTCTTAGATTTGTATATTGAATAATACTAGCACCACACACTTTTCAACACACTTTTATTGGTTAAAATTTATATTTTATAACAAGAAAGCAGTTGCCTTTATCCTGCAAAGTTCTGTGAAGCCAGATTTCCTAAAGTTCATTTGGATGGTTGTACCTAAAGAATGATATTTCTAAATTTTCCCATGGTATTTTTCTATTCAGTAGCATCTAACTAGAATTTGACAAATACGATAATTATATTAAATTTTATGGCTTCCCATTATCATCTTTTGGCATCATTTTTTTTTTTAATTTAAGAAGCAAAAGATCATTTGGCTTGCATACAGTGTGCACTAATTTTGACAGCTCAAGAATACAACCTTATATTTTGATATCCTATTTTCTCTTTTTTACGATATACTTCATTTGCCCTTACAATTTCCATCTGCATTAGTGTTGATGTTTTGTTAAAAATGATGATCAAGAATTAAAAATGATGACAGTTACAGTGATTTATTTCAGAGTGGGACTGGGGTGGTATCCCAAGTTGGTTATTTTCCATGAACCCAACCCCCAAACCAAGATCATCTGATCCTGCTTTTCTTAAACTGGTATGCTTTCCTTATTATATCTTATGATAATGTTGATCTACCTTGTAACCAACTTCGTAATTGCTAATCTTGTGGTTTGGATTTGTATGTTATGTTTTTTCTCTTCTATATTTCTATCTCTTATATAGCTGGATTATTCTCTTTTTATGTGGTAGTCATACAATGCTCATATGTATTGCATAATAATAATAGTTTTAGGCAAAGCATCTCAACTTGTGGAAACTGCAACCGGTGAAGCCCTTACTGCTTGATAGTGATAGTGTATGTGGTGCTAAGAAGATGCGCCCTCACTAACAACAGCTTAGGGTTTTGGTTTAGTGGCAGGCAGTTGATGTTATAAGAGATAGTGTCAAAACAAAGTAGCCAGGGGTAGGCATTTATCACTGAAGCAACCTCATGGGGGTCTTCTTTTAATGCACTGCTGTCACAGATTGTGCTTAGTTAAATCATATTTTAGTTATTTACCCAAAAGGAAAAGGTGAACTTTGTTTGTGGCTTCACTGTAAGGATGTTTTGGTGTTTTACAAGGATTAGGTTAACTAGATAGCTTTTTGTAAACAATGCTAGATTGTGTGCCTAAAAACTAGATATTCATTAAAACAGCTATCTGGTTGAAAACATTTGTCATATGTCTTTCTCTTTGTTTGTACATTTCTATCATTGAGGTTTGTGCTTATTATAGTTTGGTATTTCAGGTTGAAAGATGGTGGGGCAACCTGCTTCCAAAATTTGTTCCTCTCCTATATGACAACGGAGGCCCTATAATAATGGTTCAGGTATGTTGTTATTTGTTGAATTGGTTGATTCTATTTGATTGATGGGAATTGTTATACTAGATGTTGCGAAGCATAAAGTATGTTCTGTCAGTTCTGTTTTCAGAAACAGAATGTCTATGTACTGAAGAAAGTCTATGTACTGATGTTGGAAAATGGGAGAGTTCCCATACTAAAATTACAGGGATTTGATGGAAAATGAAGAGTCATTCTGAATAACTAATATTTCATATGATGTGTTAGAGGCAAACCCTAATACCTATTACTAATAATCTAGGTCAATTACTAATGTTGTATGTAGAACTAGACTGGTACAAGCCCAGCACATTAAGATTGCTATCATCATAAGACTCGAAAAAGTACAGTAGGAGTTCTAGTATTCTAACATTTTTTCATTATATTTGTTTCTCCAAAACTTGAATTATGTATATTTTGTTAACATTTAGTGGAAGATAGTTTGTCTAAATACGAATACATTCCCTATTGTTGTGAGTTCCTAAATGCTGGAATTATGTATTGGTATAAGATTTCATGTTTCCGTGTTTGAATACTTTTAAGATTTATGTAGTTCTTCTCTTTTGTATTTTAACCATTTATCTAATGGAAGGAGATATATATTGACACATATGACTTTGTTTGACATAGATTGAAAATGAATACGGTTCTTATGGAGATGACAAAGCATATCTCAATCACCTGATTACGCTAGCTAGAGGTCATCTTGGGCATGATGCCATTTTGTATGTGCTTTTATGTTTTTGAAGTCTATCTCTTTGTTATTGAACTGATATATTCTTCTGTAATATGATGTAGATGTTATAATAGAAGACGGTAGTTGACATGCCCCACTCCCCTCTTACCTATATGTACACATTTATAGCGGCTTTTTAAAGTTGATATTGTTAAAATCCCACATCAGCTAGATATGTGGCTAGGGTGTGTGTTAAGATCTCATATTTTCTAGTTAAATGGCCCAAGTATAAAGACTTGGGAAATCCTCCACCCGAGCTACCTCTTGTGGTTGAGTTATCCCTATTCGAACATGATATTAGAGCCTATTCTAATCCGAATATTGGGCTACTCATATAGGTTTCTAAACATCACACTGTATGTACCAAATGCCTTTTTGGTGCTAAGATGTGATGTTAAGTTCCTAGTTGAAATTTGTTACTTACTTGGCTCATTGGTGCAGGTCCCCTGCTTTAAAGCCAACAATGGAGATGTACAATATTTAGGGTGATCAGATGAAGATCTCCTTTCTTATTATTCTTTTCTGTGTTTCCGGTTTTCAGATACACTACAGATGGAGGGTCCAGGGAAAATCTTGAGAAAGGAACTATTCGTGGAGATACTGTCTTTTCAGGTGAAATTCCAATTGTATAAGTGATGTTAATAAGGTGTTACAAACATCTATCTTCTCTCATCCTGATCTTTCTCCCCCTCCCTCCTTCCCAACATTAATCTTTTGTTTCTCTAGTGGCCCATTTTGTTACATTTGGGGGCGTTGCGAATACGTGAATTGACCTATTTTAACTGTAACTACATAATTCTGCATCAGTGTACCATACCCATTGCTTTGACCATATTGGATTCTATAACCTAATACATATTCTCTTTTTATAGCTGTTGACTTCACTACTGGTGATGATCCTTGGCCTATATTCAAGTTACAGAAGGAGTTCAATGCCCCAGGAAAATCACCACCTTTGTCAACGTAAGTTTATTTGTATGGACTATTATTTTTGTTCAGGAAAATGCTAAGTTGCTAACAAGTGCCCTTAGGGCATTGTTTACGTAACTAAAAGTGGTAAGTTTTGCATAAAAAGTTCTGTAATTATTACTTTCACATGTGTTTGACTTAAATTTTCAAGACAAAATTTCTTATAATGGATTCCTTAAACAATGCTCTTAGGGCACTTGTTAGCATGACCCTTTTGTTTATTATTCTAAATACTAAGAGTGCTTGTCTTATCAGCGAATTTTACACTGGGTGGCTTACACATTGGGGAGAGAAAAATGCCAAAACCGGTGCTGATTTCACCGCAGCTGCTCTTGAAGCAATTTTGAGAAAAAATGGGTCTGCAGTCCTATATGTATGTCTCAACCTATGCCTTTGTACCATTTGAAAACCGCATTATGATTGACCCTTTTGAATTGGGTCTTCTAATTTTCAGATGGCGCATGGTGGTTCAAACTTTGGATTTTATAATGGAGCAAATACCGGTGCAGATGAGGCTGACTATAAACCTGATCTCACTTCATATGATTATGTTAGGAATTTTTTAACTGATGTTTGCACCTTCTATTGTGAATTGTGGTATGCATGCACGTTACAAACTTGATTTCTTCATATGCAGGATGCCCCGATCAGGGAAGCTGGTGATGTTGACAATTCAAAATTCAATGGTACGTATTTTTTGTTTTTCCTCTCATTTTCGAACTATCAATACTCCACTTTTTAGTTTGTTGGTTATATTTTTTTATAATCTTCCGTTTTTCTTGTGAGTACTTGCTTATCCCTACCCCAAAATATGTTTTCATGATATTGCAAACCATAGTTAGTAATTGAGTCAAATAGATGATCGAAGCTTGAGCTGGCTTTTTATTTCTGAATCCTCTTCACCCGAGGGCATTCCATTGATATGGATGTCATCTTCTAAGAAAGGGATTTTAAAATTTTTCCCAAGTGAAATCTGTCGTAAGAGTTGCATAGTAATCATGCTCTACTCTCTATCTGTTACATCATACTAGGGTCCCACAAGACCTTGAACCACTAATATTTAGTTCAACTTGAGTTGCAAACTTTTTACAGGATACTGGCACCATGATTACAAAAAAATTGAAAATGTTATGTGCATGGGTTACTGATCAGTAGAGGTGGATATTACACTAGGAAGAAGGGATAGTACAAATAATTAGAAAAGGGTCTAGTTGAGACAAATAGGAAGGCCGCCAAGAAGGAGGGGCGTGTTTGGAGTCGTTCACAATGAACACATTTCTCATCTGTAGAAGGGAATATTGCCATGCCAGAGCTTGCTTTGACTTTGAGTCTCTAACGCCTCTGTAATAAAGCATTCTGTTCTCTTTCTTTTCATCGTACAAATTATTTAGCTTAGGACCTATTAGCATGTAATGAATCCAAAACCTGTAGAAGCTGCATGTGTAATAATGTGTTGAGAAAAAAAAAATGTTGTCACAATTATGGACAATTTTAATGACTTTTTGTTGAGGGTCTCAATCGTAGTTCTAAATATTTCTGTTAAGAAGATCTCTGTTATTAGGCCACTGGCATTTATCCACGCTTCAGATGACAAGTCCTACGCATGAGGGATATGTTGAGATCCCACATCAATTAGAGATATGTCTAAATTAGTCCTTATAACTTAGCATTTGGACTTCAGCTCTTACTCAACCCCAAAAGCTAGCCCCTAGTGTAAGAATTTCCTCTTCTTATAACCACTATTCAAGCCATGTCACTTTCCAATATGAGTTTCAAGACTCTCAACACCCCCCTAACACTTGGTCCTGGGCATTTGGGGCGTGAAGTTTGAAGGACTGAACTTGATCTAGACTCTATAATGTTTAATACTTTAACCACTTTGTGCCGGGATATAAAATGATAAGTTCAATTGTAAATTAGTTACTGCCGAATATCTTTCATTGACCCATACTAATTTATTTTTCCTTCCATCTTTTTATTCAATTATTTGTTAAATTTTGTAATTAAACTATGATCATACAAGCAAATTTAACCGTGTTTAATATGTTTCAGCAATTCGGAGGGTTATATCCCGATATAGCTCTGCACCTCTTCCATCTATTCCCTCTTATAATGAAAAGACAACATATGGACCAATCCACTTGCAAAGACGATCTTCTTTATTTGATATGTTTGATCTCACCAATTCCTCCAGCACTTTTGAATCAGAAAATCCAACGTCAATGGAGAATGTGGGCCAGGTATGTTATTTCTGTTCATGACAATGCAAGCCCCCTAACTGGTATATTATTGAAGCTTGATGCATGTGTGTTCCTCAGTTTTTTGGTTTCTTATTGTATGTCACTGAATACAAAACAAGGAGAGGGGGAAGAATTTTGTCCATACCAAAGGTGCTATTTGAACACTTTCATTAATTCTCATCGTTTTTTTAGCTGTTTTCATCGTGTCTTCTCTATCTAGAAGAATACCGCTTCTCTAAATATTAGACTTGTGAATGTGCAGGTGCATGATAGAGCTCAAGTATTTATCTCATGTTCTTCTAAAGGAAGGGGTACAAGACCAACTTATGTTGGTACTGTTGAAAGATGGTTGAATAAAAAGCTCAGCCTCCCTGAATATCAATGCCATTCTAAGATCAACTTATATATCTTGGTATATACCTGTCTTTTTTATGTATTATTTCTTTTTGTATGAAGAAAAATATTTAGGAGGGGTTTAGAAAAATATTTTGGAGGGTTGAGCACTTGAGCTGCCTATGCCCAGGTATAAAGCAAGTTTTATTTTTTCAACATTTCCTCTAGGTGGGAGTGCATAAACTTATCCTCACCTTTCACTACGGGGATAAGGGAGTGCAGGGAATTTCAACAATTATTGGCGATTTTGACTTTAGTGTAATTGATACTTAGAGAACCATAACTTTTGTTATTTTTCATTACTTGAAGAATGTAAGATAAACAAATAAATATATTTGTCTATTTTTCTATTTGTAAAATATATCCCAAGTAATGCAAATTAAATATTGTGCATAATAGCATAGCAGTATCAGGAGTTGTGAAGCTGCATAATTTTGTATCCTTCATGTAAACGTTATCATTAAATAACTCATTAGTTTAGTTATATAGTTGGTTAACTATGACAATGAAGGCTATGCATTTATATATATATATATATATATATATTAAGACGGCAAGGTAAACTCTTAAAAGAGTTTTCTTCTGCTTCTAATATTTCATGGGATTCTGAATGTTGTCTATTCTTCCCACCTTATGTAGGTTGAAAACATGGGTCGTGTAAATTACGGGCCTTTCATCTTCGATAGGAAGGTAAAAGTCATGATTATGATGACACTTCTCAAAAAGTCTGATTGTGGTTGGTTGATCTTTGTCACAACTTCTACAGGGCATTCTGTCTTCTGTTTATCTGGATGGGAATAGAGTACAAGGATGGAAAATGTTCCCTATTCCTTTGCACAATCTAAACGAAGTGCCAAATTACAATCACATAATGCAAGCTGCATATTCTGCATTCGGTGAATTATCAACCTCCAGGAAAAGGTTGATGAATAAGTCTGGTATGTGCCAAAATACATATTGAAAGAAAAACATGATAACCTTTTCCCATCACTTCTCTTTTTGTCTCAATCATCGTTTCATTGGATTTTATAATGATGATGCCATTCTGTGATCAAAGTATATCTTTCTTTTGCAGAAAATACTTCAAATGAACCTGCTTTTTATTCTGGACACTTCTTAATTGATAAAACAAGTCAGGTCAAGGATACATTTTTGTCATTCAGAAATTGGGGGAAAGGCGTTGTGTTTGTTAATGACTTCAATCTAGGAAGATATTGGCCGGTAAAATACTATCTTATTCCTATTGAATAAATTATTTTTGCAATTGTTACATAATTTAATTTAATACCCAGTTATCTATATGAATTTTTTTCTTTCAAATATTAATTTATGGTTCTTTAATAGTTGAGAGGACCACAGTGCAACCTCTACGTTCCTGCTCCAGTCCTTAAGCAAGGAGATAATCTTGTGGTATGACATGGCAATAGCTATTATTTATGTATCTATCTCTAGCATTTATTATTGTATATATAATGTGAATTTATCTATCTTAAGTCATGATCGGTTAACATAAGTGTTACTTCAACTTAAAGGAAGATTCAAATTCTATACCCCTGCTTCTAGTTGTCATTTAGTAACTTGATTTTATTTTTGGTTAATTAACCTGAATTTTCTAAATGAATCATATTGTCGAGAATCACAACTTGATTGATGGTGCAACTGTGATTGCACCTTTGTCAACCAATGTACAGGTAATACTCGAGTTGGAATCTCCAGACCCCAGTCTTGTGGTGCACACAGTTGATGAGCCAGACTTCACATGTGGCTTTAATGGGATGAACATCCATCAGTTGTAATACGATGTCATAAAAATGTGCTTGACCTTTGAAAACATGGAGAGAAGATGTAGGTTTAGAGTTTACTTGTACGGCTATTGTTACGAACCCAGTTACAATCATTGTTGTTATGTTTGAAAGGCAACATGTGAAGCAAGAGGGTGGTGTGTATGTCATAAAATTATTATTTAGCAGTTCTTGATTACTTTCTAATACGACGAAATCTATAATTAGTGTGTCTGGAAATAGTATTTTCATGGCTAAGGTACGTGTAATGCTATGATTTGGAGCTTGGAATAGATGTGCATTTTATTGCACGTCTATGTTTAGCTAGTAGTTTATGGTTATGTTGTTATATGATTAAGCAGAATTAGTTATACTTGGCAGTTGAGTTTTATCATTTCTCTCCTTTTCATATGATTTTGTAGAGCTTATGACAGAGCTCCTTAGAGCTCTGCTGCATTTCCTCAATTTTTAGTTTCTCTCTTTAGGAAATGTCAAGAAACAATCATAGAGGTTTAAACAAAGGATCCATCATGAGCTGAACTTCCCATTCCTGCTGTGGATTTTTCTGTTCCGACAACTATTCTTGTATGACAACAACTGAATAGAATGGATTTGTGGTCTTATTTAATGAAGAGATCGATTATTTCGAAGAGCAATGACTTCTTAATGGAAGTATTCCTATGCCTGACCAGTTTGATCCATGTTTGATGCATGAAAAACGTGTAATAATCTAGTTCATCCATGGCAAGAATTGCATTCTTATACAGTATTTCACAATATTTCGGATTTGTATGCTGACTTGAAAGTTCTTTGTAAATAATTGGAAAATTGTAGACCTATCAAGGATTGTACTGTGAAGTGCACATGTATTCTTATTAAGAGAGTGAAAATTTACAAGGAACATGATATGTAATCGGTTTTCTGGTTGATTGGTGTTCTAGTTTGTTCCATGTTGAGAAGCATCTGTCACACGTTTAAATGGTCAAATTGATTCAACTTGAAACAACATTTCCTAGCGTATGTGTGTGACAGTAATCTATGCTATAGCAAATCAATGTGACTTATATCAGCTTTGCCCCTTTCAACAAATTATAGCCATTTTGCAGCCTCTTGTTTCAGGTTTCAGACTTGCAACATTTATCTCTAAGTTAGAGAATGACGAACTTTGTTCCAAAATCCAATTTATTTTATTTTCTTCCACATGTCAGTTAACTTACAATTATGCAACAATTACGTGACAAGATAAATATTTTTGAATTAGGTCAAATATATATATTTATTTTTTGGTCAAGTAGTCTTTTTTTAAGAAAGAAGATCAAGTAGTCTAATGATTAGAAATTCACTTTTGTAAGGTGAATTAGTGGGGCGCCTCCGTATATAAACTTGATAGGAATCTCTAAACCCGCCAAAAATGCTATTACTTGTTTAACTTTGTAAGAAGTATGAATGAAATTTGAAGAAGAAATTAGGAGAATATATTCATTCAATAATCAATATGTACGTAAGCATCTCCAAACTTCCTTTCTTTCTATTGTGATTGGTCAGTTTATTGAATGATTGTTTCTGCATTGCTTATTTGTTGTGTAATTCAGTCTTGATTTTGCTTCTGCATTGCTTTTCTTTCAAGTTTCCAATTCCCTTCAAACACCGTTTCTTTCAATCATTTTGATTTGATTCTAACATGATCCTTTATGAGCCTTTGCTTCTCAATTGTCACTTTTATTTCAATCCGTCTTTCTTCTTGCATGGTTACATAAAATTTGAGTTCTATCATCTGGTTTGCCTCTTTTTATCACAAATTTTTATGTATAGGTTAAATTTTCTTTTAACGATAAATGCTGATGCTGATAGAAAGTGTTTAATTCTGTATAATGTTTAATGACATTGAAAGTGTTTTCAATCTATTATGTTGCAGATTATGTTTTGCATGAACGAGCGAGTTTTCTTAATTTGGAGGCAAGCGTCTTTCGATATGATTTCAAATTTGCAGGTTATTTGCTACACAAAACTTCCTATATGTGCATTAATATATCTCAAGGCATGACCTCTGCTAACTTGTCATTTCAAAATTAGATACAAATATATATGTCCAATTTTTCTCTAATAATTGTGAAATATATTAATATTTGATACATTGTTATGTATAGAAATGAAATAGTAGTTCTTTTTATAGAGTATCTGCATTGGGATGATGTTGAGGATTGGCTAGTTAGAAAATTAAAAAAATAGCTATGAAGTCCAATTTTTGACAGAAAGTTTTGTAGCTAATTTTTTCTACTAGTTTTGTAGCTAACAACCTGTATTATGTTTGAATAAGATAAATATACATCACAGCTCATAAATGTTAAGGGAAAATTTGTAACACATGAATGTTCAATTAAAATACATAGCTAGTTTTTTAATTAATTACATAGTGTAAAATTTAGACTAAAATTTAAATATGAAAAAAAAATTGAGTTAAGAAAGTAAAATTGTCCATGTTACTTTAGTTTTGGGGTTGTCTTTACATTTGCATAATAATGGCATAAATTCTAATTTATGTTCAAATATATGACTTCAAAAGTAAAAAAGTTCAATGTATGAGAGATGCAAGTATAAACAAGTTAGTATTTTTGTTTTATTCAACAAATTAATAGGACTTTCAAAACTGAATTGAGTTAGATTAGCAAACGACCAATTCAGAAAATTCCACATCATGGCATTCCTGATCTCCCTTTACCCTCAACATGTATATCTATATCTTTTTCTTTTTTACTAAATGTATATGTAGTATATCATGAATCTTTAGAGATTGAGCAATCCCATTATCCCTCAAAATAAAAAAGAAATTGGTCCCATTAAATGACAACATATAGTAGTACTTTGTATAGTTTTGAACACTTAATTCAAAAACAATATATAGTTTTGAACATTAATTTTAGGGCTGATCCAAGGTAAGACTACTAAAGCTAGTATACAATTGAGGGGTATGTTCAACAATCTTCATAAAACTCTAGCTTTAGACTTATCAATAAAAAATATTTTTCATTAGATTTTATAAGTAGAAAGACCTCATAAGCAAACAAAAAGGAAGATTGATATAACCCCTCATGTTTCTTAATTGGTTTGGTTTTTTAACTTTCAGATGGCATTTGAGTTTCTCAAGTGGCCTATAGCACGCTTCCGTCAAAACAATCCGAATGCAAATGATCGCTTGTTTAACTATTTTGGGGACTATATTAGATGATTCTGATGTCAAAAAAATATCTTGTGGTTATGCCATCAAGATGCTTTTTAAGACATATCTTTTTTCTTGATGACTTTCGTTCGTTCTTATGTTGTATCCATGGCTTCCATATTTTAGTCGGACTTGGACTTCCAAATATTTTTGCATTGCCATTGTGTTGTATCTTTTACAATTCATCTACGGCTTAACAACGTGGTTTCGTTGACCATTCATGATTTCAAAGGGACATTATTTCTAGGAAGGGTCTATGGTCTTAAGAGCACTCTTAATTTTAAAGGTACAAAAAATAAAAGGGAAACGTGGCTCGGAAATGCATCAGGCAGAAAGAGAGATAACAGCGAAAGAATTCTCGATAACTCAATAGAATTCTTTGTTGTGTGGAATGAACTACATGAGCTCTCTATTTATATAGATAATTCAACCCTAATCCATGAGAAACTTGGGGGACAAGTAGCACACGTATTAAATCGAGTACAAAAATATTTTAAATTGAGGACTAAATTATTTTAAAGATTGAATACCAAAATATTTCTGATTGTGTACCAAAATATTTTAGATGGAGTATAAATATATTTTTAGATATATTACTAGATTGAGTACAATAATATTTCAAATTTAAGACTAAAAATATTTAAAGATTGAGTACCAAAATATTTTTCGATTGAGTACCAAAAAGTACTAAAATTATTACATTTATTTATACCAATACTACGTGTTTATTAATTAAAAAAACAATATGATATGAATTAAGGGTTTGTCTAACATGTGCACTATTGCACATGTTAAAGCAACTAAAAGTGAAAATTTTTTATTGAAAAACAACAATTATTTATTAAAAAGATATATATGCAAATTTGTATATGATAGAAAAATTGATGAATTAAAAAAGACTGAAAATGTATACGCATACACATTGTGTTACAATTAGCTTCATATCTAGTTCTTGACCTTCAACCCTGTTATGTTTAACTTAATTTTTTATGTAAACCATGTTAAGTTTATACTCCATAACCAACTGAAATATGGAAGCCATGAAACAACATAAGAACCAATGAAAGTCATTAGAAAAAAATGCCGAAAAAATCATCTTGATGGCATGACCACAAGATAGTTGTTCAATATTAAGGGGGTGTATTGGATTGAGATTTTAAAAGACTATTTTGGTGAAAAAAGTCTTTAAGATTTTAAAAGACTTTGTAGGATTGTATTGATTCTATGAGATTTTAAAAGACTTATTATAAAAGACTTTTTACACTCAAGATTATACCAGAGGATTTCATTGGATTTACATAACAGACATTTAAGATTTCAATGGATTTTATTGGATTTATAACTCAAACTTTTAGGATTTCAAATGACTCCCTTGGCACATCATCAATAACCCTTTTATTTATAACTCGATCAGGAGGTACAACAACTCAATAGTTTCATCCATGGTTCAAAGCTATATAACTATCTTTGTCTTTCCCCTTTCCTCTGTTATTTTTTTTTTGTGAATCCCCATTTGATCGGTAATATATATAAGAAACTATTTATTTCACAATAGCAATATCGATGTTCCCGAAATAATCATTATAAACAAATAAAATAAATGAAAAAATTGTCTGAAGAAAAAATAACAACAAATCATAAAGTGTTAAAAAAAAATAACAAATCGTAACGAGAAAAAAAAATAACAATGGATTCTTTCCTAAAAATAAATGAATTGTTGGAAAAATTCAACGAAAGCTACAAAAGAAAAAGAAGATGATCCAGACAAAAAACCAACAAATTGAAAAAAAAAATTATCGATTAAAAAACAAGAATTTGGAAGAAAAAAGAAAGCAAAAGACAAGAAATCATGCCAAAAGAAAAAAAAACAAGAAATCATAAGTAATTATAGACTTTTGAAGCATTTGACAGAGAAAAAGAAGGAGAAGAAAGCAAGACATGAACAAATGATGGTAGACACAGATTTGAGAGAGAATGATAAAATCTAAGGGTTTGTGTGAGATTGTTGGATGAGAGTAGTATTTATATTTTTCACTAAAAAGTCTCATAAAATCCACTTCATCCAAGAATCCATCAAAATCTTTAGATTTTTGAATACCAATAGACAATTCATAAGTCATTAGAAATCTCAATTGAATACTAACGGATTTTGTTGCCTTGTCAAAAAAGTCATGATTGTCTTAATTGAATACCACTAAACTTTTTTATTTTAAAAAAGTCTTTTAAAATCCTTTGAAATCTCAATCCAGGTAATTCAGATACACATTTGGTTGATCATCCACTTGCTAAGTATAATTCAGATTTGTTTTAAAAATCCATTACTCGTGCTTCATAGTTTTAAACATATAACTAAATTATGCTTTTAGCTTAGTTTCACGGACACCATTAGTCATAAACATTATGACTACTTTATTTAAAGTTCATATGAAGTAGCCATCTTGTGAAGCAGACATACAGAGAGATGAAGAAGATGGCAGACAGAGGAAGAAGACACACAGAGAGAGAGGAAGAAGATGGAAATAATGGTTTTTAAATTTCAAATTGTGTTATTTAGGTGTTTTTAATTTCGTCCCTCCGTAATTTTTCGTTTTTGGTTTTGATCCCTGGAATATAGTTAGGGATCACCTGTCACGACACATAAACTTTTTTTGCCACGTCATCCTTCGCCACGTCAGCGGCCGTTAGACACGTAGGCGTTTTTGTAACGGAAGTTGACGGGAGGGACGAAAACCAAAACGTTTATAACTTATAGGGGTTGTTTTAGAACAAAAAATATACAAGGACGAAAACCAAAAACACGCGAACTTACAGGGACGATTTACATATTTAAGCCAACTAACTATGATGGCAAAACTTGGATCGTTGGTTCATTTAGTTCTCTTTTGGGTTGAAATTTTGAACTCGTTGTTGGATCGTTTGTCCCATCTAACCCGCTAAATAAAGTGGTAGAGCGAGGTTGGTTCGTCGGATTTTTTTGTTTTTGTTTTTTTAAGGAGGTTGGTCTGTAGATTGAAATTAAAAAAACCTCTTTTTTCACTTCATTTTATTTATAAGTAAGAATCAATTTTCTCCTCGTAGAGTAGAGATAAAAAAAATACTCATTTAATTTAATCATTTTTATTTCATGATTTTAATTTCATGCTTTTAACGGTTAGTCAGTCGGTAACTCATAATTTAATTTATATGTTTGAATGATAATTTTTATATTTACGATGGAGTCATTAGTTATCTATTTAGATTTTCTTAAAATGGTTTTACATTAATCTGTTTTTATATATTTTTTCATTGTTTTTGTGAAGTTTATAATGAATTATTTATTAAAAAAAATACACATTGACGGGTCAACCCGTCCATCGGTCATAAAATATGGTGGTTTGGTAGTTTCAATCCTACATCTTTAATTAGCCACCCCACCGCTTGTTAGAGTAGTTATTGACAAGATGGGGGGACGAGCCATTTTTCCATCCATAGTTTTAACCTAATTTCAGTTCCTCATATTTATAATGTTTTAATTTAATCCATGTAAATTGTTTTGTTTGAATTCAAATTGTTTTGGTTGAATTCAAAATTCTGCATGTTTATGCTCTCTCCTTCTTCAAAGCTCTATCAGAAAAACATCATGGATTGGGTGAAAAATATTTGTTTGAGTAAGGAGAATGGTGGGTTGGGGGTAGATGGACGAGGGAGTTTAATTTTTCTTTGTTAGGAAAATGGTGTTGGAGGATGTTGGTGGATAGAGGGGGATTATGGTATAGGGGGTTGGTAGCTCGTTATGCTTAGGAGAATGGGAGGTTGAGGTTGGGGGTCAGAGTTTTTCTTCTTGGTAGAGGGTGGTAGCGAAAATCCGTGATGGGGAAGGTGTTAACAGTAGAGGGTGGTTTGAGGAGTGTATTTGGAGGAAGGTTGGTAATGGGATAGATACTTTTTTCTAGACGAATTCGTGGTTAGGAGGGAAACCCTTGTGTATGCGGTTTAGGCGCCTCTTCGACTTGGATGAGAATAAGTGGATTACAGTGTCAGAGATGTGCGATTTGGGGTGGGACGAATGATGGGTGGCTTAACGGAGGCGACAGTTGTGGGCGTGGGAAGAGGAGATGTTAGGGGAGTTTAGGACTTTACTTTATGATATTACTTTGTAGGCTAATTATTCAGACAATTGGCAAATGGAAGCTCCATCCTGACGAAGGTTGTTTGGTTCGGGATGTGTATAAGTTGCTGACTACCTAGGAGATTCATACAACAAACACAACTTCGGATTTAATTTGGCATAAACAGATTCATTAAAGGTGTTTATTTTTGCTTGGAGACTTCTTTAGAATAGGCTGCCGACAAAGGATAATATGGTGGCTCATGGCACAATACCTCATGACGCTCAAATGTGTGTGAGTGGTTGTGGTGGAGTAGAGACGGCACAACATCTGTTTCTATCCTGCACTATTTTTGCTTCTTTTTGGAGTTTAGTTCGGGAGTGTATTGGAGTCTTTACGGCTGATTTGTATCACATACATGACCACTTTGTTTAGTTTGTTCATTCATCAGGTGGATTAGGAGTGCTCCGTTCTTTCATGCAACTTATTTGGCTATCTTGCGTTTGGGTTATGTGGAATGAGAGACATAACATACATCCTCCGATCACAATTATAAGCAAAAATCAACTTTTTAGGTTCATTCAATAAATGATGCATGTGACCTATTATATAGACTACATACATCATTTATCGAATGAACTTAAAAAATGGATTTTTGCTTATAATTGTGACCGGATGGTGTATTATTTAAGCGTAAGGAAAGCTTTATACACCAGTTGTTAGGTAAAGTTAAGTTACATTCTTTTTTTGTGATGAAGACTACTCATGTTAATTTTAGTTTAAGCTTTCATATTTGGTGGTTGAACCCGATTGTTTGTTTATGTATTGGTTAATTTAGTTTTGTTTGCTTTATTTTAACTCAATTGTGGTGTAAACTTTGGAGGTCGCTTTTCACACGCCTTGTGCTAAAGCTGATTCTTCGTTGATGTAAATATATTTTATTTTTCCTTGTTAAAAAAAATTCCTTTTTTGGTCTTTTTAAATAAATAATTTCTATTTTGCATTAAAATTTGTGTTCAACGTCCCTGTGAGCTTAACTCAATTTGTAGGGACATTGTATAATTTATGTAAGGGTCGGAGTTTGAACTCTAGACACCTCATTTCTCCATATTTAATTGTGTGAGCTCCAGCCACTAGGCTACTAGACAAAAAAAAAATGGTATCAACAAATTCAGTATTCAACAAAATATGCACGTGTCTACACTATGCTTCAGGCTTTTAAGGCAACATGGATACAATGTTTTTCCATCTGGTGACTATCTATTTTAATTAGATATTCATCAAATTTATCACAACCTACGAACTAATTTTTGGTTGTCATTCATGACATTCAGATATACTAAGCAACTTCTTAGATGTTACAGACAACAGATTCTCTAGTGATGCTAAATATTTTATAGAGCTTCTTGAGGCCTCACATTTGGGCTTAGAAGATGAAAAAATCTTGGATATGGCCAAAATGTTTGCAAGAAATTAGCTCAAAGATGCTTTCATTTCATATTCTTTCAATATCAAAGAGTTAATTCCTAACAAGGTTGTTGAAAGAGTGGTCCATGCCTTGGAGCTTCCTTCCCATGGGAGAGTATCATGGTTTGATTTGAAATGGCATGTGAAGCAATACAGAACTAACAAAGACATGGACCCCATTTTACTTGAACTCACAAAATTAAACATTAACATAACGTAGGCCAAACTTCAAAAAGGAGGTCAAGGAATTGTCCATGTATGCTTTTTATAAACAAAATCTATCTATCTATTATATATGAAAGGAAAAAGGATAGTACTCCAAGGTCAAGGGATCATCGACTTGGTATATATTTTTAGCCACAAAAGAAATTTACCACAAAATTATACTAACATTCACTCTCTTATATTATTTCCTTAAATTCTATAACAATTATAATTAGGGTAATGATAGTTGTAGCGAAGCATGTTATCCCAACAATTTCCGGTCTGTTTAATTGCTTAATACCTTTCTTAAATTGTATCAATTGCATTCCATGATTTCCGGACAAGAACAATTTTAATTGGCTAAAACATGATCGTGAAAAATTCTTGATAAAACCCGTCGGCCGCCACTGTCAATAGCAGTACTCTAATAATTAATTCCTAAAATAAATGTAAATTTGTGTCGTTGGTCCTTGCTAGAATCTTAATTACAGAGTCCCAAGTCAGATGATTTTATTTATAATTCATCCTAATTATTTAGAATCTTTGTCTCTCAACAGGTATGAGACCAATGATTGAGTCGGCAGCGAGACATTTTTTTTTTTATTTCTACAAGGGTTGAGTTGTCTCTCAAATTACTAATAGTAAGAATCTGGAATCGAACTCATGTTCTTTTCTTGAGGAAGAGATAGAGTCATGTTACTATCTCTCCCAACACCCTGTTAGTGACACATTTTCATATGCATTATTATTATTATTGGGAATCTTTTGACATAAGTTTTAAGAAGGCTAATTAATTAGTTAGTTCTACTTATAAGATTTAAAAAGTTTAAAAGAATAATATGATAGATGATTTTTTTTTAAGGAAATATGATAGATGATTATTAAACATTTCAATCACACTGAATTAAATTTCAAAATTATTTACAGCTTTTTAATTTATTAAAGAAAAATAAACTTCCCCTCCCCTCATAATCGCCAAACATATCCTAACCATGTGTTTGTTTACACAGTGAGATACCCATTGCCGTGTGTATGGCCAAACTCTACAAATTTGAGCTTTGTTATTTTCATGTTTTATGATCATTGTGACGCAAGATTTTGTACAGCAACACCCAACCAAACGCAGTATAAGTACAAGAGAAAGTAATACTTTAGGAACAAAAATAAAGGTTTACCCAATTATAAGTATATGATATGAAGTCTAATTAATACTTATGTCTTTTAGTTGGTGGGAGAAACTTGACGTTAAAAAATATTTGAAATTTGCAAGGGGTTTCTTTTGAGGCCAACTATAAATCCTTGAGGAAATGGCTCACTAAAGTGATTATTTTCATATTAGTGATTGATGATGTTTATGAGATACATGTCTCATTTGTTGAACTCAAGCCTTTCACAACGGCATTTCAAAGGTTTCTTTCTTGCCAATGCATCTGAATCAAAGCTTATCTATGCAAGTTTTAGTTACTTATTTTAGTTTGAGTTAAATGTATTTTTCTTTCCTATAAAGTTTAAAAAAAAAAAAATCTATTTTAGTTTCTAAAAATATCCTTCAAACATTCGTTTCCACATATTTTTATCATCAATTTATGTCCTCATGTCTATTAAAATGTCACCTATATCATATGCTTCTTGTTTTCACTTAGAACAATTTGAAATCATGTTCATAGACACAGATGGGATGCCAAAGAAAATGAAGAACTTCCAGAGTATACATGAAGATTTACACTACCAAAAAAAAATACATGAAGATTTGCTTCAATGCAGTTCAAGAAGTCAGAATGAAATTGCTTATGATATTGAAGGAGAAAAAAACGTCAATTTTGTGTTGCATTACCTAAAGAAAACGGTACGAATAATATAAATATAATGCATGTATAGCATCTTCATGACCATTACTTCTTCTCCATTCATATATGATGATTTGGTCTACAATATATCTCTCGTCATTCGGTTGTGCAATGATCTTGGGACAGCAGTGGTAACTTTTTTGTTTCATACAGTAAATTACATATTTGTTTTTTTATCTTTATTTTTAATTTAAATTTAAAAAAACACCAAGAAAAGATAATTTTTTTATTAATAACAACGATAGAAATAATGACCAATTTTACAACTGGCAGAAAGAATTAAATGTTGTCCTATATTATTTTTTATTTTAACTTGAGCACTTTTATTTTTTATTTTGAAATAGTATTTTTTATATTGCAATGATATATTCAATTTAAATAGAAAATATTAGATTAGTTTAATTTTGTAAATTAAGAGACTCTTTTGAAAATGAACTTATTGCAAGGGGAAAATGTATAATTTATCTTATTTCTTTTCAGTTCATTACATTTCATTAAAATTATAGAAATGTTAATTATAGAATTCGGAAATGATTAACATAACGAAATCAAAATCACGAAATTATCCCAAAGGCTTTTTATTTTTATTTTTTTAAGATGTGCAAATTAGGATATTCATTGTGATGTATTGCATTAGGATTTGAAAGAATTTTCAATGGTAAAAGTTTCTTGTATTATTTAATAAGAATTTTATTTCCTTCATCCATAGTGAGTGATATGATTCACTCATCTATGCTAGGCGGAGCTTGTGATCAATAGGCCGAGAGAGGAAGGAGTGATGCGGCTTCGTCAATTGTATGTAATATGGTTGTGGATGATTTGAGTATGTACGCGAAAGCTTGTCAGCAACATATGTATATAAAAATCACATAGATATTTTTTTGGTCACACAAAAAAGGCATAGATATTTTTTAATTTTTAGATAGAAAAAGACATAGATATTTTAATGTTACTTAGATGTAGTTTGGCCTATACAAAACCAACAGAATCTATATAGAAATGACGATGACGAGCACCATAAACCAATCAGACACGAGCTTCTGCAAATAAATGGAGAAAATATTTATTTTGTTCAAAATTTTAATAGACACATTTAGCGCACATTTTTAAATTCATTTCAATGTCCTCTTGCTAATAAGATATTTTTTTGATTATTTTAATGAACACGAGATCTTATCAACCACATGTACATAAAAAATGAATAGATATTTTTTTGATTACATAGAAAGGCATAGATATTTTAATGTTACGTAGGTTTGGTTCAACCTATATAAAGGATCATAAGCTTTGGCTATAGGTACAAAATCAACAGAAGTTAGAGAACCATAAACAAAAGAAATGACAATGACGAGCACCATAAATCAATCAGACATGAAGGTGGACATGAGAAGGTCTGCAAATTATAGACCCAACATTTGGAAAGACGATTTTCTGCAGTCTCTTGGCAGTAAATATGATGTGAGATATATATTATTTTTCATATTTAATTTACTATAATTTAGGCTACATAAATGATATCCTTTATTTTTATCACTAGCTAGTTACAAGTAACTAACAGTTCGTGTGTCTATATATATAAGATTTGCTATAATACACCCAGTAGTTTTTATGTGGAAGTGTTTTAGCAAGCTACACCTTAAGGTGTATTTAACTACTTTTTAGTTATCATTTGCTAAAGAGTAATGATACATAGACATCCTTAAGTGGCAATACATCCTTGGACACCCACATAAAAATCGGACACGTGGTCATATGGACCCCACACAAGCACACTTTCTCTTTCGTCTCATCTTATCTCTTCTCAATGCATGGGGTGTACAAGGGTGTATGAAAATAAAGGGTGTCTATGTAACATTTTCCTTTGCTAAAATACTCCTTATAAAAAATAAGTGGGTGTATCTTAGCAAATGCCTATAGGTGTTGCTAACGTACACCCATTTATTTTTTTAGAAGGTGTGTTATAGCAACATACATCTTAAAGCGTATTTAACAACGTTTTAGTTATATTTTTACTAAAAAACACTTTAATAAAATCTAGTGGGTGTATCCTAAC
>Ga0228711_1001192_pt1 | contig 37295 bp, 15 predicted proteins | sample MedpolnodulmetaG_2_FD_177996 | JGI IMG/M metagenome (GOLD analysis project Ga0228711, IMG submission 177996) | Root nodule microbial communities from Medicago polymorpha collected in Santa Monica, California, United States - brown nodules | ecosystem: Host-associated > Plants > Roots > Nodule... | reverse complement strand
AAGAAAGTATATATATATATATAAATTTTTTTATATATATATATATATATATATATATATATATATATATATATATATATATATATATATATATAATACAATATTTATGTCAATTGAGCAATGCTCACATGAACTCATTTCTATTTTAACATTAGTGATTTTTTATTTTATTTTACTTATATTAATATTACAGTACAGTTATATAGACACTATTACATGGATTCCAAAAAAAAAATTATTACACGAACTCCAAAAGTTTCATATAAGGGTAAAAAGATAGACCTTATATTTGAAAGTTTCTTTAATCAAAAACAGTTTCTTTATCTTATACTGAGGCACCATCGCTCCAAATTTCTATTATAAAAAAATATTATATTATGAGACTTGTACCCAATAAACGTATTACATCACAAAAATCATATGGTTTTTGGTACTTACCTGTTCAAAAATATTTCTTGATAAATATCTAAATAAGTTATACTTTGTCAGACAAACGTTTAAGAAAAATTATCTAAACATATATCACACCGAAGAAAACTAATTTTAAAGATTTTAATACAAATTAATAAATATTGCAAAACTTTTTTTTGACTAAAGACTTCTAGAAATGTTCTTAGGAGTGAAATACTGTTCTTTGTTTCTCACAACCACAAGTGAAGGACGCTTTGTTGGATTGCAATTTTTTTTTGTTTTTTGAATAGCTTGGATTGCACATTATAGGTCAAACCTTGCAAAACCATGTGCATAAGAATGAGGAGAAGAGTCATCCAACAAAGTCAACAACACAATTACGACTCTTTATGCATATTTATTAAAACTTATTTTTTTATTAATATTAAAATATAATTTTCTATTAAACATACAATTCAAGAAAACCAAAATTAACAATTCAATAGCATACCTTACCGTAAAATAAGTTTTTAAGTAGACTTTGAAGTATGTTTAGCCTATTTAAAAGTAGGTAAGATGAACTATTTTATGTCTTTAACATGAAAAAGTCCTGTAAATAGATTTTTAGATCACGACAAACTTTTAAATTAGCCTAACAAAAACAAAAATTCTTACAACAGATCGTAGGTCAGACTTCGATATTTTAAAGTCTGATTTAGTCTATTCCCATCCTGCCTACAATTCTCTCTTTATAACAAACAACAACACCCTCTCACTACTAATTAACTTCTCTCTCTACCACTTCACTACTCTTCTTAACCCTTCTATGAACCTTCCATATTTTTTTGTTTACTCAAAGTATCATTGGTCTCACGTCCATTATGATGTGTCAAGTTAAAAAACGAGCTTCCAAGTAGCAAGATAGCGTGACAATGTATATTAATTATTATTTTTTTCTTTTCTATTTTCCAAAACACTGAGGTATAATTTTAAAAAATGAGTTTAAAACCCTAAAAAATATATATGTCTAAAAAAAATATAATTTGTCACTTAATTATTCAACAATGATATATACATCAGCAAAAAAGAAGCTCAACATTCAGTGGTGAGTTATTTGGAAATTTTCAAAATTTGAGATCATATATATTTTTTAATTTAGAAATATGAAAACCAAAATTGTGAATAAAAAAAAATCAGGGGATCAAAATTGCTTTTAAAACCATATTTTAACTGTTAGAATTTTAACAAAATAATCCAAATTATAGATACAAATTTAACAAAATAGTCCAAATTATAAATACAAATTATACCATATCTATATGATAAAGAACATATCATACATTTAGGATTACGATAATTGAGAGATCATGAGGAGCAAATCATGAGATCAATGACTATTCTCATTACTGTCTAAGTTTATAGGTTAAGTTTTTACCATATCACCACTACAACATAATTGAGATCTAGTAACAATTGAAAATTGTCACTAAATAAAGAAAAATGTTACTAATTAAATTTAGTAACATTTGAACAATTGTTAGGTAAATTTTGTGTTTATAGTATTATTAGTAACATTTAAAAACTGTTACGTATTTTTTTTTTGTATTACTTGTAACATAAAAAAAATGTCACATTTTTACAATTTGAGAAGTTGAAAAAGTGTCGTAAAGTTGTCTATACTAAAAACTGTGAATCTAGCAAAAATTAAAATTTAGAAAAACCGGATTATCTATTGGAGTTTTTTAGTCAATCAACCATAATGAATCTAGAAATCAAGTAAGTATTTTTTACAATCCATGTAAATTACAATACTACATCAAAGCTTATCCTAACTAAACATTTAGATCAACAATTTTGGATAACAAGACAATGATATAAGATATCCTAACTAAATCTACTAACTAACCACTTTTTTCACTAAAAGTTTTAATAAAATCTCTATATTAGTAACAATTAAATAAATGTTGCAAGGTGAATGTTACTAAAAAAACATGTGTATTAGTGTATGTTTAACCGTAGTGTGGAATAATGTTTGCTGAGGTCATAGACCTCTCCTTAATAGCAAGTCTTAAAGATAGCAATTAATTTAGAGACTATTCTATACCCAAGTTTAAATAATTCTCTAAATGAACAATTATTCTAATTTGTATCCAAATAAAGCGACCCCAATATCATTTTAGCATTGCCTATGTACTGTACGTGTATTTATAGGCCTTAGAATTTTTGGAGAGAAAGAGTGTAGTGTTGGCTGTTGGGGACCAGAGGCAAATACTAATTGTCGTCTACAACAGCTTTGATGCAGACTTTCAAATTCAATTATCACTCTTTTTTCTTGCATTTCATTTTCAAAACCAGCCCACAAAATGGAGCACCACAATTCATAGGGATAGGTCTGACACATTTGTCCCACTCCACTTGCAATTTAGCCCAGGTAACGGGTAACTTGATCTTTATTCCCTTGAGGTTAAATGATTATTACACAAGTACTAGTACTATACTAGTAACATCTAACAAGTATTTATCAAAGTTATGAATGTTATAATTGGAACTACTTTTTCATTCTTTTAAATTGCTTGGTGAAAAAGGTTCACCTGTAAATTAGATTGGATATGTTTGGTTTGAAGAAATTTCAATTTTATTTACAAAATTGTCACGTTATTTTTATTTTGTTTTAGTTTGTCTAGAAAAATGTCAATCCGGTTGATAAAAGTTCGACTTTGTAACTGTAATTTGTAAATGATGAATGATAAAAGTTCGCATGATAGATAATTGTAAATTGATCATTAGTATCACTTTAATCAATAATAATTTTCCCCTTTACTATTATTTTATTTAAAAAAATTGTTTCAGTTTCACTTTGTTTTCAAAATTACATATATTTGAAAATAGGAAACAAGTAAAATAAGGTAACAGTGTGCAAAAAATGTTTTTCCAAACTATACATTCTCTACATTTCTTAGTCTACAACTTTTTCAATTATAATTAAGTTTATTTTTATATGAAATAAGCATTTTGTATGGCTTAGAAATAATTTAGACAATTGAGATCCGACAACAAGGTATTGAGGCAACATCAATGTCTTTTCACACAATAGAAGAAAAGGTGAAATGTTAGTGCACAATAATTTGTAGCAGATATTATCAGCATTGCATTTATATTTAGCATTAATGCACAAAAGGAAGAAGCAATAGTACATAGCTACGATTGATTGAATATTTGCCACACATAAAATGTGTCACCCATACCATTGCGGTGGCTTAATCCCAGTGGTACAAAATGTAACCACCTCTCCCATAATTATATATATAATTATTACATGCAAAGTACAAAAATTAAGGATGATTATGCAAACTACTAAAACTAATGTTATTTGTTTAGGAATTAGGACCACCCTGCCTTTCCTTTTTGATCTCCATAATTAGCAATATGAAATGTGCTCTCTTCAATCTTCACTTTGTGGCTTGTGTTATTGATCCTATTTGTTTCATGAAGTTGAATGTGATTGTTAGGCAAAGAAAGTGGAGGTGGCCAAAGTGGTGGCATTGATGTTCCATTCTGTGGATGATTTCTACCTAAGTTTATGGCTATCATGGAGAAATAGTTGGATCTTTCATCATGCAGGTTATTAATTTTGGTTACTTGGTTCTTAGAAATTTCATTGCTTTCCATCATTTCGAAATTGGGTTTGGTAATGCATGGATGTTGAAATGGTATGTGTTGTGGTCTTTGAAATGAAAGCAATCCTGGTATGGTTTGCAGGTAGCTGAATTTCCTTTGTATGTTGAGCACTAAATCAAGATCTTCTGCAACCTGAACACAACTTTGTGATTTGATAATGATTTTCAAGAAATGTGAAATATTTGAGTAAATCTTGATTTTGGTCTCTAAATATGTGGGTCAGTGTGACTATAGTCCAAGAATGAATGTATTAAAATTGCAAAAAGGAAAATCTGAGTGTATATTTTGTCCGTAATTTTATGGACTAAATTGACTAACGAAAGATATATTTGAGGATCAAACTAACTAGTGAAAGATGCATTCAAGGATCAAACTGACTCAGCAAAGACACGCCATGTTTAGTAATTTTGACACATAAGGACTTGTTTGACACATTAAAGAACCAAAATGACGATTTTCTCGAAATTTTTTGGCAATAATCAATCATTTTGGTCCTTAATTGTGTGAGACACTATTTCTACTATAATCCTTGAACTCTACATGTATCAAAATTATAAAAACATCTTAAGATGTGTTTTATGTAAATAGTTGTATGGATCAAGTTGACTAATGAAAATCACATTTGATGACCAAACTAACTAACAAAAGACAAATTCAATGACTAAACTAAGTAGCGAAAAATATGTTAAGGTATCTTTTTATAATTTTGATACATCTAAGAATTGTTGTGACAATGTCGCGCATATTTAAAGACCAAAATTGTTCTTTACTCATATTTTGAAGGAAAAAGGAGCAGTACCTTGTTAAATGAACCAAGTTGTACTAAGCCTTCTTTGACAGCAATGACAGCAATAGTCTACCAAAAATGAATAGTAATTTGATAGCATTATAGTTAAATTAATCTGACAAATTTGAATATTGCTATTCACATAATTAAGATGAAAATGAAGTTTTTTTTGTCATTATTTGAATCAATTTACCAACTAACCTGAATGCCTGAATTTAACTGAAACTCCCATGCCCTTGGTTGCTATCAAAATTTAAAGATGTGTTATTTGAAGAACCATTTTAATGACAATTTATGAGACAACTATAATTTACAAAGAAAATGAGGTATTGACACCAAAACTAAAGCAATAGAGAGAAAAAATAAAAACTTAATGTGAATATGAGAGAGAAAATTGTCACAAAAGTTGTTAAAAAATAGTTGTACGAATAACATTTCTCAAATTTAAAAGACAGTCATAGAAAGAAAGAGAAACCAAAACATTTAGAATTTGCACAAAGGAGGACAAAATATGAAGAACTTTCTGCTTTTATTTCTTTCAAAAAACAACATCCCTTACATGATCAATTGAAGCATTCCATGGACCAACATAGTTAGCTTCACATCCATTTTGAGTGTCACTGTAAACCCATTTGTGACCATTATCTGCTGCAACTTTCCCCACTAATCTGCATAATATTTATTATACAATATATACATCAAACAAGAATGTTTTTGTCCCACTAAAAAGATAGTAAAATCTTATTTTCTTAAACATGGCAAGAAAAGTGCAAGGGTTGAGATTTTTTTTTTGCTTCTCACCCTTCTCCATAACTATAAACCTCATGAGACATTTTGAAGAATACATCAGCTCCAAATCTTTCATTCGAGCATCCACTCTTCCTTTGCTCACATTCATTAAAATCACAGAATCCATCTTCCCATACAATAATCCTAACAAACAAAACGTGCTATTATTTAAATTACATATTTTCATGTACTAATATTAATATTTTACATACATGATTTGTTATTATTTGATCAAAAGAACTTATAACTAAAATGAGACATATATGACATATAGTATAATATAATCACCATGAAATAAAACTTACCAATTTCTTTTATTTCCCTTGGAACGATCAAGAGAAGTCCCTCCAAATTCCCACCTTAAAAAACAAAGCACATTAATAGTCTATAAACATTAACATAAAGTCAAATTTCCTATACCATAGAAAAAGTTTTTGTTTTTTTTTGGCTTGAACATTTTACGTTCCTTAGTATTAGACCACATTTCCTACGTTCATTAGTATCTCAATACTTAGTATTTTACCTTGGTGGAGGAAAGATACGTGGTACTACCCTCCAGAAAACAGCATAGACCCATTTGGAAGAAGTTGAAGAGGTAGGAAATGAGCATAAGTTTCTTAGAGTATGCTGCAAGAGAGAATGAAGCAAAGGTAGTCCACTTTCCATTATGCTAAAAGAGTGGGGAGAGGGTTGGGAGTATAATGATCACATTTGAAGGACCAAAATGTTGAACGCTATTGTAAAATGGTACCCACTCACTCCATTATGGTTGTAATTTTTAGAGTGGGACCTAGACTTTCCCTTTCAGCTTGGTGACCGGTGAATAGTGAGTTTGGAGTAACAGTCATTTTGGTCTGAATGTGTAACGAGTAGTCACAATAGGCTCTCAATGTATTAAAATTTCAAAATAGTTTATGATTGTGCACTTTGTTAGTCAAAATAGTCTCTGATGTTAAAATACTTCGTTAATATTGTCTCATTAGTCCTTCAATATATATTTTTTTTAATAATTCCAATATACTTACTTCTTATCCTATCAGTTCTTATATGTACCTGCATTGTCATTTCGGTCCCTATAAAAAAAAGAGTTATCGTGAGTATTGAGATATTATTTTAGTGTCAGGGACTATTTTGACTAACAAAACGTACAATCATAGACTATTTTGAAATATTGATACATTGAAGGGCTATTGTAACTACTCCTTACACATTCAGTGACTAAAATGACTATTACCCCTTTATAATCCAAATCTTCTTTTTTTTACACATAATTCAAGTCTTCTTAAAAATGAATTGTTTTGATATTTCCTTGACCGGCAAGTTTGAATGTATACACCAGAAAATGGTTAATTTAGTTTGATATGAAATTTTCATACGAAGAGGGTAATAAAAGACGTTTAACAAATCATTCTTTGGGAAGGAATGCATGGTAAGGGAAAAATGTAGAATATCATGCAATGTCACTTATAGCAGCTCATATTGACTTTCATGCAAAATTTTCACATTATCATCTAGTATTACCTCCGTCTCCCTAAATAGTACTGTAGTAGTACAAAGCAATCTTGAGATTTGAATTCGTCACTTTTAATAACTTTTTTTTTCTTTTAAATTTTTGACCCCATCAATTATTATCAACATAATTACAAATTATGTTACAACTTTTTATGCAATCAGAAATGAATACCATGATAAAAACTAAACTTATTATCTCTTTTAAAGGATAAACTTGTAAAACAATATTAATTTGGTGGTGTATGTTGGGTCAAAGGAGCGAACTTTGTTAGATTTGATCATCACATTGAACTAAGAACAATCATACAAGTGCGATTGAGTCATGAGGGGGAATCTGCGGCTGGGTTGAACCACCACATCTTCACATCAAACTAAGAGCCTCATTAGGTTAGAGAGGTTTGATTCCTTGCTACTTCTCTATAACTTGTGTTCTTTTTTGGATTTGAATTGCATACAATCGAAATCTCTTGCATTCTCATAGTATTTGCCGTATATACATTGATAGCACCGAGTTTTAAGATCATATATAGAGATCCTTTTTTAAAAAATTACACGTTTTTTAAACATTAACTACCAATTAAATGACCATCAATGGATGTGTTATAACAACATGAATGAATGACATTACAACCGCATCCTATCCAAATCTTTGTTTTTAGTTACTATATTATAAGTATGAATTTTCCACCGTCATTTAACGGTAACAAATATCCTTTAATATCCATCAGAGAACCTACGAGGCACAAGGTGAGGTTTTTCCTCCCAGTCAAATTTTCCCCACACACAAGAGTTGAGAACCAAACTCATCATGACCACTTACTTAAGGAGATCAAATCTCTTAACTTGAACCAATATATTTTTGGTCATACTATCCAAAGCTATCTTCTTCTTTTTTTCATTTTTTTAATATATAACCGAAATGATTTCGTAGTCAGGCATTGATTTGGCTAATGACACTCACTCAAATCGTAAGTGTTTTTTGTCATTAATTTTTCAATTTTGACAATTACAAATTTTAATATATTCAATAGAATATGGTTAATTATGTTGATGTGCATATTTTCATATACAAAAAGAAAAATAATGAAAAACGTATACGTGTATACAAGTCATGCTTTGGATGGGAAGGAAAAAAATGTAGAGTATATATCATATAATGTGACTATGAATGACGAGGTTGAGTTCAACTTCACTTGCTTGATAATGCACGAGTTTACGAGATCAGTAAATTCTTCAAAAAAAATAGGTAGTCAATTGATACGATGTCTGTGTGAATATAACTCAATTAACATGAACATTAATGCATTGTTATACTTATATGTATGAGTCCCGGATTAAAACCCTAAAATATCTCATTTATTTAACTTGAAAATTGAATGCTAACCACTTAAAAAAAAATCATTTGATAATTGATACCATATATACCAAAAAATAAGAGTATCATCATTAAATGATTGGATTGAGTTCAACATATTATAGGTATCATTTTAGCACAATCTATCGCGTGTGGTGTGCGTTTTGTCTTTGTCTCTATTGCAAGTATGGTCATATTCAACAGCAAACTCAATTCAGCACTATGTTTGCGATTGCAAGTGTAGTCTTTTTCAATGCCAATTGAATTTACCACTTTTTTAGTTGAGATCAGAAGTTCATAATTAATTTATTCAGACACTAAGATCTATTTAAGAATTGAGATCTCCTAACACATGCTATTAGATCGAACACCGAGTAACTATTAAGAGATTTAACTATTTACTAACCGTGTTATACTGTATTGGTTGAATAAATTCAACACGTACATTTAAATAAACTTTCTTACACACACATATATTCTAAAAAAAAGAGGCTTTTACACTTGTATTATCTTTGCTCAACTCATCATTAACTAATATAAGTGTATGTTTGGGATCCTTGTCAAGTTTTAACTAAAAAAGAAGTTTTTTTTCTTCTTTCTAATCCACCACACTAAGGGTTTTCACATGTAGTAGGTGTCGCAAGGTATACCACGACTTAGGTCTTTTGGATCCTCTATGAGACTAATTATCAAGTCGGCAACAAAACATTTTTTTAAAATTTCTTTTTATCAAAGTGGCTATCTCTCAGGTAGACAACTCTGAAAATATAATTTATTGAATAATGAATTTTAAATATTTACATTTTCCATATTACTGAGGGTGGATTTGCTGAAATCACTATGATCTTCATTATTTTAGCAAATCCAGTGAACATGCACTAAAATTATTGTTTTAAGGGTGAGTAGGTTAGCCCTAATAATACACTCCCGAAACAAAAAAAACAGGCTTGCGAGTACAAGATTACCAACCAACACAAACAAGGTACTGAATATGATAGAAACCCAAACATTACTACCACAAACTTGTATAAAAAAAACTACTATAAACTACACGTCCAAAAAAAAACTACTATAAACTAAACATCACACTACTTAAGTGAAATATCAACTTTGATATACCAATGTAATCATTTCTTCGATGAATAAGTTGGGAAACAAATAATGGGAAAATCAATAATAAGACCTATGATAAAAACTTACAAGTGAATTAGTAGTTAGTACATCACACTCGATCAACTAAAATTAGCATACTAATATATTGATCATACTATTTATCTTGTACAAAAAATATACATGATTTGTCTCATATTAATTTTCATATTTGCAAAAGAAATATCATTTTAATCGATTATTTTTTCAATTATGCATTTTAATTAATAGTATGAGCGTTACTCTCAAGATATAATTTTCAAGCATAATGCTATGTATAGCAAATTTAAAATCACGATGGATTCAAGAATGTTATGGCAGAATAATCACCCTTAAATTTCAGTCTTATTTATTAACGTTTCATAAAAAAAAATACATAACACTTACCACCCCATAATTTCCGGTCAGACTGAGATTTTATTGGCTAACATTAATTTCGGAACTATTTCTTGATAAAATCTTTTTTGATATATAGCATTGCTCTATTTTCAAACACTATCTCTATCTCTTATTTATCATATATATTTAAATAGTCAAATATGTGTAGATAGAGAGATCACTACTTTTATGTCACTCACAAGTCATTGGACAATAAGCCAAGGCAATCAAAACCTAACTTTCAGATTACAAGACCACCCAAGGGTACGAGGGGACATGGTTTTTAATGCTTGCTCTACAAAGTAGAGAATGGGCCAGGCTAAAATAAACACGAAGTAGGTGATGCACCCATAGGTTGGGCAAGCAAGCTAACTGACAGCTACATGAATACATCTATTATTCTCATAACTCATTCCATTATTTCATGGCTTAAAGTTTAGCAGATGCAATATACCAGCACCAAATCGGTTTGGTAAAACAATTATCTCACTTATATGTCTACTCAATGCCCAAGTAACCTATTTTTCAACCACAAAGTTGGATGCAAGTGATTAATACACTCTACCTAAAGGAACAAACTAGGTTTACATCCGAGTTTAATTCATAGTGATGAAACAATTTGTAGTCAATCTTTGCTTACTTCTCAGTTATATAAATCAAATTCAGAGATCATTTACCACAAAAATACTATGGGTGGAAAAAAATATTTTTTACTGTACTTTTTTGACATGAAGAATTGTGCAAGTTAGATGTATGCATGGCTTCCATTTCATTCCATTTTATTAAAGAAGTAAGGGATATATATATCTAGTCAAATAAAAAGTAACTAAAAGATTCCCGTGAGCTTAGCTCAGTTGGTAGGAATATTGCATTATATATGCAGGGGCTGGGGTTCAAACCCCGGACACTCCACTTTTCTACAATTAAATTGTGTGACCTCTAACCACTAGGCTACTTAAAAAAGAAAAAAAAAGTAACTAAGAGTTATAAACAACCGCAACACAAATACCGTTGTATAAATATTATTTAAAAATTGTAAACCTAGTGATATAAGTATTTTAGACCGTTTAAAAAGTATATTTTAGACTACTTACAAGCAATATCTTCTTGTTGTACAAACTACTCACATTATCTTACTCTAAAACTGTCAATAAAAAATCTCACCCTATAGATATCGTCGCCATAACCTGAACCCACAATAGTATTATTTACGACTACAAATCATATGATGCATTATTTGGAGGGAGTTCGTGGGGTTTGGTTTGATTTTGAAGTTAAAAGTCATCTGAATCATGAGATAAAAGAAAACATGTCGTTTGGTTTGAAATTCGGTTAGTTTTTTAAAAAAAACCAAACCAAACAAATGTATTTCAAGTTGATTCGATTTTTCACCGGTGATAAGATCACTTTTAATATTAAAGCAACATGGAAAAGTTGCAGAAATTGAAATGATATGATGCATGTGAGATGTATAAGATAGCAGTGACAGAAAAAACCCAAGTAAAATAAGGTGAAAGAACAAAACCTAAAATTTGTTTCCTTTCTCATGAAATTACTTACATACTAATTTCATCCCACATGAAACATTAGAAAGCAAACTAATGGATGGGTTTTTGAGCAAGTGTTTGGGACTTTGGGCTGAGTGAATGTTTTTGAAGGGGTTTGGTATGAGCGACAAGAGATGAGTTGAGCTAAAGTTAGTGTTTCTTCAAGTCTATGGTTCGATTCACACCGCACAGCTTATATTGAATACACCACTCCAACCTCTTGTTACTGAAGATATTTTGATATGGAAGGCTGAGAAGAATGGTAAGTATTATGTCAATCATGCTTATCGTTTTCTTAGTTGCATCTATCGGGGTGTTGGAGCTCAATCTCGAAGCTAAAAGCCCCTCCCAAGATAAAAAAAAACTTTTAATGGCGAGTGTGAGGAGGGTGTTTCCCGACCAGAGCCCTCCTTAGCATTCATGTGTTATTGGAGTGTCCTAGTGCTACCCAAGCCTGGCGTGATGTGAATCTTTGGAACAAAATTGATAAAATTCACCGACAAAATTATTACATGGATGTCATGATTTTTAATCTTTTGCACCAACTTTCTCTGGTTCAAAGTGAGCTTTTTGCAACATAATGAAACAAGTTTGCAGGTTGTCGATCGTGCATCTCCTTGATGAATGGAGAGCAGCCCAAAATATCAGGTCGATGGCTTAGTGACATAGACAAAACCAGAAATTGGTAGATATAAGTGTAACATAGATGCCCTTATTCTCCTCGTCATCTAATATGATATCTGATATGATGGGTATTGACATATGTTTAAGAGATTATGAAGGTGAGTTCGTTATCACTTAAACCGATTGTTTCTCTCCTCTTTGTGATGTTGATGTGGGAGGTTGTTAACTTGGATAGCAGACTTTCAGTATGATAATGTTGATTTTGCTCTAGACTTTAAGAAAGTCGTTGATCAATTTATGTCCAATATAAAATATAATAGTGAATTTGATTGTATTATATCTAAACGAAGATTTTGAAGGGTTTATATATATTTTTGAAGTTTAAAGAAAAACCATCTATAATGGTAATATTTCTTTTAAAAAAAAAAAGTAGAAAGAATGAAATGACCATAACAACCTGAAGAAGACAAAGATATTACAGTGAATTGAATTTTCTTCACAGACACTTGATCGTAGACGAGTAGAAAAATCATAAACCGCAGTTTGAGTTGAACTCATTTAGCTTTAAAAGAAACAATCGAATTGAATTAGATTTAGATTTAGATCGTCGAAGAAGAAGAAGAAGAAGAAGAATGGAATATTTAGGGATTGATTTGAGTTGCGCAATTGGATCTCTTCGTAACGGAAACATCCCTGAAAAAGATTGCTTGCTCCCTCTCATTTCCAAACTCCTCGGTTACGCCATCGTCGCCGCTTCCACCACCGTTAAACTCCCTCAGGCACGCACTCTTCTCTCAATCACGAATTAATTATGAGATTTTGATAGTTTTGTATTTTCTTATGCACATGCAATACTTAATTTTGTAATTGAATTGTTATAACTCTTTATTACTGTTAATTCTTAGGTTTTATATGTTTTATTCATTAGTTTCGAAGGAAATCTTCATTTTCTGTTAATATAATAAGTATGTTTTGTTCTGTAAATGTTGATTTAAGTGTGATTATTGATTTTGGTCCAAAGGGAGTAGGATTTTTTGTCTTAACCAGAGGTGAGGTAAGTAAAGTCTCGAACCAAAGAGAGAGAATGTAAACATGTTTAGATAAATTTAAGTAAAAGTGAGTTAAATAATTAATTTGAGGCTAAAAGTTATGTTTAATTTTGGAGGCAAAATCAATTGTAACTATTGTACTCGAGAACACTCAAACATGTCAAATCAATTTTATATTTCTCGAATTACTTTGTCTTTTGCAAAAATGTATCAATTTGTACTTCTAGAATTTTTGTCTTCTGTAAAAATGAATAGAATTATGCACTTAATGTCTGCACACTTTGAAATTATACTAGTGTTTATAATTGTGTTGATATTGTGAGGTGCAGATTTTGAAAATTTTGAAGCATCAAAGTGTGAGAGGACTTAGTATGTTGTCGTTTGAGCTTGAAGTTGTTGGGTATACCATAGCACTGGCTTACTGTCTTCACAAAGGCCTGGCTTTTTCAGCTTATGGAGAATTGTTGTTTCTTTTGATCCAAGGTGTGTGCTAATGTTTTTGCAATTTTGGTTATTCTTTTGTCAGTATATGTTTTTCGTCATTCTTCCATTCAGCCATTATGTTATATCATGCACTTTTAAACGGGATTGAGGTGAGGGATGAATGAGAATGAGGTGTAACTAAAAAGTTGACTGAAAAAAGAATAGAATAAACAAAGATAATACGACAAAACAAAAGAAAGGCAAATTTTGGGTTGTTTTATTGGAATGCTATCTGCTTGAATTGTTCGGAAGTAAAGTGCCAAGAAAAGCACGAGCCAAATGTCTTGGTGGATGAGTAGACATGCAAGAAAAGATAAGGGATGAATGAATATATTTGAGAAAAATGGGGATATTAGTACTAGTAACAAACAAATTAAAAATTCTCACATAAAATGATTTGATAGTCATGTGGAGAAAGACCAATAGAGATCCCAATAAGGGCAGTTGACCATGTGGACACTAGTAGTATAACAAACAAAGGTAGAGGTGGATCAGGTAAACTCTTAAAGGAAACGAAGGTTTTAATTCAAATGGCCTTAGAGATGTAGGCTGCATGGCCATGTGATCTTTAAGGTCTTAGCTTCTATAAAAGTTAAACCAAATTAACACCTCAGCCTTCATATGAGAGCATTGATTTTTTTTCCTGGTTTGTTACACTGCCAGAACCGGCCCATTGACTGTGTTTGAATATTTCTTTTTCAAACATTCTCTCTATTCTTACTTGGTGGAATTGTGTATATATATTACTTTGTCCTGCTGTATTCTGTTGATGATTTTGACTTATTTTACATACTGAATTGCTGATATTCCTGCTTGCTCGTGAAATATAGGCTGTAGATCATGCAACTTGTACATCTCTATATTTTCTTAGATATATCTTGTTCTTCCATTTACGTGAATTTGTCTAACTTACTTTGTCCTCTCCGTTTCTGCTACAGCTCTTGTATTGGTTGCAATAATCTACTACTATTCTCAACCTATTAGTACGGTCACATGGATTCGGCCATTGATGTATCCTACTTGCTTGCTGAAGCACTGAATTTTCATTCTCATATTATGCAATTTAATCAAATATCCTCGATCATTTCCTTGATAAATTGGTTTTCAGATATTGTGCTGTAGCACCCACAATCTTAGCTGGTAAAATTGATCCTGTCCTCTTTGAGGCCTTGTATGTGAGTAATAACTTTATGTTCAACGTGTATTTACTTATGCTGCTGAATTTTTTCTCCTATTGTGTCTGCAGTATTCATCTGTCTATTCATGGTGTCGAACGTTTCAGTCTTTATTTTATAATAATTAGTAATATATAAGGTTCTCTATGGCCATTTTATGCGAATATGATCTTTTGCAGGCATCGCAACATGCAATATTTCTGTGTGCAAGAATCCCACAAATATTCCAAAACTTTTCTGTAAGTAGAAACATGAACGTCTGTTCTGTATTCATGCTATATTTTGTTGGAGAAAATACCTAGTTGTCATGAAATTTATAAACTTATCTGTTTTCTAGTTTTTACTTGCATATATGATACTTGATTCTCTAGTCAGAATGGCTACTTTTTCCCTTTAAAGCAACTGGTAAATGAGTTATTTTGTTGTACAGTTAATGATGATCTACTTGAAACTAGTTATATACATGGTTGGTTGTCAAGCTTTGGAGTTAGGAAATACAATCATACAAGTTTCCAGCTCAGTAGTCAAATTGAGCTAACTTGTGTACAAAATTGTTTTATGTAAATTTGGCTAGACTTGCATAGGTTTGTACAGAATCACGAATTTACAGCATAATGGTTATTTCTCCCGGTACTAGCCTAAATTTCATGTTTTGCGAAAACCCCCAAATAAAACGATGATGAGGCTCCACAATGCACAAAACTTCAATCTCACCTATTGTGCGTTGTAGTACCAAACTCCACGAATGTATCAACGTGAACCATCTGCAAAGGAGGTGAATGATGTTGTATTGAGTCTCTACCCCATAGCTCCCACCTTAAACGAAGTGAATAAGCAAAAAACATGAACAAACCCATCTTTGCAAGTTCGCAATAAATCCAACTTGCCAACAAGGCCAATACCCTGATGAGCTGAAAGTCTGAAACCTAGCTCTACTGAGATAAATCTAGCTCCAACTAGGGGAATTCGGTCCCAGCATTATTTGTCTCAGTAATTTTGAACCTTTGTCAATTTGTATGTCAATTTTGAACTTAGTATACTCTTTTGCGTGCTGAATTGTCAAAATATCCTGTAATTTGTGAATTTGTCCATCATTTTTGAATTGGTCTGGTCTGGTCATGTGAATAGAATATTTATTAGAAGGTTGAATATCTACTATGTACATACTGTTAAATTATGCTTTTGACATTGTGATTGATGCTTTAAAAGTTACTTTTGTATTAAGTAAACTCTTCCAAATTTACAAATTGAGTCTACGTATATTTCATGAGTTTGTCTAGACCCTTGAGTTTGACAACATTGATTACATGACAAACATAGTTTCTATGTGTGCTGTGTTGCCATTCTTTCTGCATTTTGAAGAAAACTAGGAGCTTTTATTCCTCTTGTAATGATAGGCTAGATTCCTGTCAACTCTGTTAATGTGGATATGCTGAACTTTTCATATTTTGCCTCGATGTCCGTTTTAAATTTATTTTTTCCAAATTTTTTCGACTAATGAAGTATGTAAGCAATTTGTTATTCACCATTCTTATTTGTCTCTGGTAACTCTGGTTTGAGCAGAATAAAAGTACAGGGGAGCTCAGCTTCTTAACTTCTTTTATGAACTTTGGAGGCTCAATGGGTAAGCAAGTAGATCTTTTATACAGCTAGGGCTACAGTTGTCATTTGTTGGAATGGAATACTAATTGTTTTGTTTATATTTGTTGCAGTTCGAGTATTCACCACCATCCAAGAAAATGCCCCAAAAAGCGGTATCCTTTCTTCTTAATTTGTTTTCATCATCATTTCTCTTGTTTTGGTCATTGTCATCAATAAATTTTAAATCAGTTTTTGGTGTTAATACTAATAGTAGTGCTTAAGAAAGTAAAGACCTATTCGATTTTTGTGTATAGAAACATTTATTTGTTTAAAAACCAAAATATGTTTGCAGGATGTCCCCTATCTCAATTTTTTTCTGCAGAAAGATGGAAACAATTTGAAAATATATTCCCCATTTGCCTCATTTTTTACTCATTTTGTGGTATTATGTTCATGAAATTGCTATCTTCACCTATTGGCTGGATAACTTTGCTTCCATCTCACTGAAGTTACCTCTAACTCTTCTGTGCAATAGGGCTGTAAATGAGTCGAGTCGAGTCGAACCTGTCTTAGCTTGACTCGACTTGTTAAGAATTGGCTCGGTTCGAGTTTGACACAAACTTTTTTTTCAGCTCAAGTTCGACTCGTTTAAAGCACATAAGTTTAGGTATGGAAATGACTTAAACCATGTAACTCACAAGTCAAAGAATTTAAATTTTTGACCCATAGATATATTGGAATTTATACCAATTTTTAATGGACTGGATGAGGCTATTATTACACATAGTAATTAACACTGGTATGCAACGACCAAATCCAGTTTTGCCTTCTTGTGGCATATGTTTCTCTTCTTATAGATAATCGTATCCTCCATTTTTCATGCATGTTCCGATGCGGGACTATTTTAGTTTTGAAATCCTCAAAAACTACAACAACATTGTGCATGACGTTGTCTATCAATTTTAATGTAGCTCATTTTTATCCTATTATTGTCAAGTGTTTGTCTTAGTTTTTAAAGTATTATATATATAATCAATTATCTAATTGTGTAAAATCAATTATATATAAATTTAAAAATATTTTTTAAGTGTTATATATATATATATATATATATATATAATCGAGTCATCTCGTGAACCAAACGAGTCGAACTACATATAGTTCAAGTTCAGCTCAATTAGTTGACGAACTTAATTTTCAGTTCAAGTTTGACGAATCAATTGTCGAATCGAATTACGAACTTTAATCGAGTTGGTTCGGTTCATTGTCAGCCCTATGTGCAAGACAAGTGGGTCCTCCACCCCTCGTGAAATTGCACACTTTTTTTATGAACTTTTTAGAAATTAAGCTTGAGAAATCCCGACAATACGAGGTTGTTTTTCCTTTTGTTATATGAGTTCTCGCAATTCTTAGATTTTCTAACTTTTCTTGGCCGTAGCTATTTTTGTGATTGTTTTCGTAGACCAAAAAGGTGTTTTAGTTGGTCCTGGATAAATAAGAACTATCTGATATTCATGCTTTGATTTATATTTTTGGGGAATAGTTTTCATGCATTGGTATTGGCAATTGATGAATTGAAAAAGATAGTAGATATTGTTAACTCTGTTTACATCAGAACAAGCGTTCGTGTCTGATTGGTTTAGATTTCTGTGGAAGCTAATGGGAAAAAACCACATTCCGATGCACTTTTTACCAAATCAAAGAATTGTAGCCTTAGTCAAACTCAAGTTTAAGAGTCTTCCCAATGCCATAACAGACAGGCACATTTTGTGATTTTGGAAAACTGGTTCTAACAATTATTTTCCCATTCACATTCCCCCTTTCTATGAAACTGTTCTTAAATCTGCATTTGAAAATTAGAAGACAAAACTAGTCAGACTACTATTTGTGGTTGAAGGGTAGAGTGAAACACTTCGTACTGAGTGTTAGGATTTTGATACTCATCTTTTTGGTAGAAAATTTAAATTGTAGTTTTGGGAGGGAGAGAGAGTAAGCAGTTCTATTGCAAGATTTATGATCCCCTATACCAGAAAACATAGATCCCTTTTTAATGGAATTTGTGTTTTTCCCTCTCTAAGAAAGGAAACTCATTTTTCTTAAGGATGGGTCTATGGAGAGCTTTATCTCTTGTTCATTAGTTTGCCACAGAGATGCTTAATAATTATCTTCATCGAATCATATTCATATACAGATCTCTTGGATGATCTAATGAATAAGATAGTAGATCACTTGACAACTCAAGCTCTCTACAGACTAGCTTTTCATTATCCTTATGAAGCAGAAAACCCAAAGTTCATTCTTTTTATGCTTATATATACTTGTGTAGATGTTCTACAATGTAAACTGTAAAGTTCTAATATGTACTCAGAAAGTGGTTCCCATTTCATGTTTGCTACCACTATTGAAAGCACTTTCATAACCACGTTATTTCTATCATTTTGTTGATTGAACATATTCTACCAAGTTTTTATCGTTCCATTATTTCAAAACAAACTTTTGGAATTGTGTCTGCTTAGGGATCTGGCAATTTTAATTAGCAAACCTATTTTTTTGGAAAATTATGTCTTTCATCCTTTGACTTACAAAGTTCGGGGTACATTTCAGTGTTTTTGACATTTATGTGTATATAGTAGTTCATTTATTCTTTTACTGTTAATTGTGACCGTTTCCTTAATTCTATTGAAGTTCTACTGGGCTATGGAATTGGTGTTGCAACGAATTTTACAATCTTGAGTCAGATAGTGATGTACCAAAAGCCTCAGGCTGTGAAAGAGAAGAAAGTGAAATAGAACCATACGGGGTTCTCCATATCCCTTCATCCTGTTAAACTCTAGACAGGCTGCTGCGTGCACAGGCCATACACAGATTTTTATCAGTCTTAAATTAACCCACTGAACTTTATGGTAGCCAAGGGTGCATAAGTAACAGGTGTACGTTGTCATCTTATTTTAGCACCTGTAATTCTTAGCCTTGATTATTTTGTCGTTGTCTATCACACGATAATTTAAAATATGCCTGCTGGTTTGTTGGAAGAATATCTTATCGTTCTTGATTCTCTTTATACGGTTATGTGATTTATTACTTATTCAAGCTAATTGGACCTTGTGGGATGAATCAATTTAGCAATATGTATGCATGCTTCTGTTCTTGATGGAATGATAGCAGAGTAGAACGGAAGAGCTTTTAGTTGTTATCATAATAAAGTTAGTATTTCATTCGCATGCTTACGAGTGAGAAACTTTATGCGGGAAGAAAAAATGTCACATCATTGTGAAATTATATTCATATCATAATTTACTAGAATTTTGGTGAATTCGTAAATTTCTTGAGTATTTAGAAAATAATAATTTTTAGAATATCTAACCGAATTGTATAAGTTTTTTTTATTTTTTTGGAAATCAGCATATTTCATTTTCTAAAAGAACTTGGCCTCTCTAATTAGGAAAATGAATTTGGATATTCCAAAATTTGCTAGCATTATAAGCGAGGAATGAAAATGCAATGATCTCATATTACTTGTTTACAATGCAAAATTATTCTATGAATATTCTACTGTGATCAAAGAGGAATACATTCCACCCAAAAAAAAAAAAAAGAGGGATATCAAATTCCCTAATATCAGACCTATAGCTACCCTCATCATCAGAAGGATGCAGGTTTCCGAGCAATATGCTTATTTTAGACATGTAGCAATATGCTTTTATTTTGAAGGAACAAGGAGACAAAAGATTGGGCAATTTGCATCCCAACTTCGCGTGTTAGACTCAATTTACTAAAGACAAAACAAGAGCCCCACCATGTTAATTTTCACAATCAAATTTGTAATTGAAAATGATCAATTCTTTAGCTCAAAACATGTCATATCACAATTGTGTGACTACGTCAAATGTATATCACAATTGTGACCGAGTCAAATGTGGAAGAGATCTTTTGTTGCCTCTCAAAGCATCTCCAATGGAGAAAAGCTTAAAATTAAAAATATGTATCTATAGAAAAACAAGAACAGTTTAAAATTAAAAGATGTATCTCTATGTGCAATCACAAAAGTTGGTTGCTGAACATTACAAAATGAATTTAGGTGAAAAACTTGATCCAGTTATATATAAATAAATAAAAATGAGGATAGAAAAATTTAAAGATAAAAAAAGATATAGATGAAGTTAATTATGAGTTATTTAAATGCAATCACCATTGGAGTAAAAACCGGTTGAGTTTGCTTAAATCCTACATGACATTTTTGGGTCAATGTCCATAAAAAGTTGGTTAAGCAATCCATTCAATTCCTCACTATTAAAGATCCTTTCAACACTTACACACATTAGAATGTAGCATGCACCCAATATATAACCTGAAAAACAAATAATATCTTCTGCCATTTACTTCCAAACATCTAATACAATACTTCAGTTGAAACATGGATACAACAATCATAAATCATACAAAAACTAAACAACCTTAACCTCTATGATCCTATACACACTGTTGTTTCCAGTCCTTCAAATCTTAGAATCCAGTCAAGAGACGAATCAAACAAACAATATATAATCTACGCAGGATGAGTGAGAGGAAAAATGCCATTGACACTTCAACCGTGAAGATTCAATTCAAAATTCAAAAGGCAATAAACATCACACGGCATAAATATCAAATGTTAAGTACAACATATAGAAAATCAAATGATACAGGACAATAATAATATTGAAAAATGGTCAAAGACATCAAGCTTCCTTATGCTCTTGTCTCTAACCATGGCGGGCACTAGTGCTACCACCTGACCATCTTCTCAAAGTGCTAGCCACAATTTTCCTTCCGGACAATAGCCCTAACCTTTGCTTGAACGAGCTTGATCGAACAGTACTTCTCGATGCAATATTTGCCGATGTAGATGCTGCGGAGCCAGGCATTGAAGGAAATTCAATCCCATTGTCTTGTGCTCCACCATCACTAGCACTAGCATCTTGAAGTTCTGCTTCAACCGCATCCAAGTTAACAGCAACAGAAACCCTAGTGTGCCTCAACCAATCCCCACCTTCAGGTGTAACACCCTTACATTTCTTAACCTTCACTTTCACCAAATTGGGACACCCATTTGCCAAAGCTTCCATCCCAAGATCAGAAACAGGACAACTCTTAATGCAAAGTTTCTTCAAAGCCAAACACTTTGCAGCAATGCAAGATATCTCAGGATCACCAACAGTATCACTTGCACACAAAGCCAATCTCTCTAGATTCGGGCAATTGGATGCTAACATTTCCAAACTTACTTTCGTAGGGTTAACACCAATAAGCACCAATTCTTGCAAATTAGGGCAAAACTTCGCGACTGCGGTTAACCCTTCATCACCAATCCGATTGGCCTTCCATCCATCAATATGTAGCTTCCTTAATAACTTACATCTTTCAGCGATTGCAACAAGTCCCATGTCAGTACACTCGGGTGTCTTAACAAGATGCAAAATCTCCAAATTCGAACAATTTGAAATAGCTTGCAATCCAATATCACTAATCTGAAGCCTCTCAAAATGAACCTCAACAATCATACTCGCCACTCTTTCAGCCATAAGCGTAAAAAGCGTATCCCAATCACCGGAACATCGAAAAAGCTTCAAAGTCTTCAAATTCTTAGCACCTAAAATCAACGAACCAAAACACTGTCCATTATAAAGCTCCTTCAAACAAATAGTCTTCAAAGATGCAGCCGCTACACCTGGTCCAATCGGCTCCGCCACCGCAGTCTCCGCAATTCCCCTAAGCCGCTTCACCGACAATTCCTCAAGCGCAGCGCAGTTTTCAAGCACGGCGTTCATACCTTTAGATCCAAAAGTACAAGATCCACACGATAATTTCCTCAAACCCTTACAATTCTTAGCAAAAGCTTCCATTCCTGCATCCGTAAGTTCACGACACGCGCGGAGCTTAAGGCGTGTGAGATTAGGGCAACGCTCGGAGATTATCACAAGCGCTTCATCTCTAATACTCACAGATCTACGATCACACTTCAACGCTAATTTTGTCACTGAATCAAATCGATTAAACAGAGAAGGAATTACCGGAAGAAGATCGAGTTTCGCGTTCAACGAAAGCCGTTGACGACTTTGTCCTTCAACGTGAAGCCACCGCCGGCAAACGAGTGAACACTGATTCCGATCAGAGGGATTCAACGACTGAAACACAATCGCTAAACACTCATCAGGTAGATCTGATATATAATCGGAGTTTCCGATTCCGTTTCCACCGTTACCGTCACCGTCAACCGGATCTGCAACATCGTCGCCGTCGTCGGTGGAGATCATCGGAGAAACCAAGGCGGTGGATCTGGTGGTTTTCGTAGATCGGTTGCCTGCGCTTTCCCGGCGGTTGGTTCCGGTGACCGTGGAAGCTGCTTGGCCCATCCACGGTTGATATTGAACTATCGGTGAAATGAACGGTTAAGATTGAAAGATTCTCGTTTCTTAACAGAAACTATAACTATGTGTGAGTTTCATCATCTTTGTATTGTTTTTTTTGGATTTCAGAGACTGAAAATGCGGATTTGAAATGAATGTTGAATTTGATTTTTATTTTTTTTGGTTGTGTTTGCGTCTGGTGTGAGACTCGATATAGATGGAGAAAGTGATTGTGTGTGGGTGACTTCATTGGGTTATCGTGGAGGTGTTGTGTGGTTTTATGACACGTGGAAGTGAATGGAAGATGCAGGCCGTTGTGGTGAAAGGATGATAGGGACTGGAAAGTAGAGGACACGACGGAATGGAAGTCATGAAAGAAAAGTGGACTTCAACTTTGCTATGTTTGCTTTAAGATAAGGCTAATTATTCGGATAGCACTTGGGTGACATAGAGTTGGGTGACATTGGTGACATTGGTCAATTACAATGTCACAATGCTTGTGAAAGAGAGAGAAACACAAGCATTGTGACATTGTGATTGATCAATGTCACCAATGTCACCCAACTCTATGTCACCCAAGTGTTACCCTAATTATTCACTGTGTTCATTAATACTTGACAAAGTTTATCTTATTACGTATATTAATGCATAGTTTTGAGTTTAAATATCTTGAATAATATATTAGAAAAAATTATGAAAATTTGATATTTTGAAAATACTCATCGAGACAAATCGAACGACATCTTATATGATATTATTTATCTTTGTATATTAGTAGAAAAATATGGTCAAAGTAAGTTAGGTCAAAATTACACATTTTTAAATGAGTCATCTACTGCGGGACGGGGGAGTATTGTTCATGTATTTTAAATGGTGAAAATTATTCCATGTATTGATAGTTGTAATGTTGGTCTATTTCAAAGAATAATTTTTTAATTTAAATTTTTTAAATAATATCTCAAACATTTATTAACAAGATCATTTACTTTGGTTTATCAAAGTAGAATGAAATGGATGAGGAGGTAGTTCGACTCTACTCTAATCTTAAATATAAACAAACACTCATAGATTTTATAAAAACAATTAAATTAGATTAATAAGTTTCGGCAAAAAAAAGTTATTCGATAACAAAATACACATATTTGAGATTGGATAATGCACAATAGACATGTACCATAATTTAAAAAAACATATCCTATTTTAGATAAAAATCTAATATAAACATGATTGAGATTTTCTTTATTAAAGAATTGTGAAATAATATTGCAAAATATTTAAATATTTTTAGGTATTACTAGTGCATCTTGAGTCGAAGACAAACACTTATTAAAAGAACTAATAATTAATAATTGAGCAAATGATTAAATGGAAAATGCTTTGTAACCAATTTTTTTTTTATGGAAAATGCTTTTTTAAAAATATTTTGGGCTTCCACCATTGGACGAGGTTGCATTTATTGTGATCATAATATTTGATAGGAATAAAAAAATTATATCTAGATGGAAATTTCGTCATTTAATAATGGTAGCTCGTGTCATTCTTCTCAAAGTTTTCTTATCTGCGCTCAGGGCCGATCCTAGGCATAGATCGGGGATGCGACGGCCTATGTATGATCCATGCGGGTAGGGAGCTTAAAAAAAATTAAAGAGTGAGGTGTATATAGAAATACTTGGTTTATGGGGGTATATAAAGCAAAGTTTATCGAAAGGCCCGAATGATGAACAGCTAGGCTGAAGTATATTTATGTTTTTGACCTTTTTGGTGCGATTTGCTATATATACCCCATATAACACAAAGTTTTCTATATACAACCTCTCTGTAAAAAAAATTGGTCGATCTTAATAGTGGGGCAAAAAATTTATTATCAAAAAAATTTGATGATATTGTTTTGGGCCCTTTGTTCCTAAAAATGTGCCTAGCCTATATTAAAAATATTAGTGACATTTATTATCCAAAAATTGAGACAATTTTCATAACAAAACAAATTCTATTTTAGTTGAAAATGTACCTACTAGATAAATTGATCTTAATCTTGTCTTTCAAAGATTCCAAAAAATTAAATTATATCAATATAATAAAGTCGACTTTCTTGAATTGATTGAAAGGATTACAGAATTGAATTTGATAATCCAAGATCATGCGAGACTCATTCATGATCTTGAAGCCAATGTGAGATGTATTTGGGAGCATGTGACCCACTCAACTTTTTTTTGTTTTGTTGTTATTTTTATCAATAGTTGCATTTGACATGCCGTGTTTTGGGGTGCTAAAATTTCAGTCTACTTCGCAAGTGTTATTGTTCTCTACTTCTATGGTTTTTATTTTGTTTTATGTCTATGGTGTATTTGATTTATTTTCAGATGTTGCCTAAAAAAACATTTATTTAGTGAAAAGAGAAATAAAAAAAAATGAAATGAAGAGCTAATAAAAACACAACAATAAGCTAAAATTTTGTATGATGTATTATGTAAGGGTTTTTTTTCTTATATTATGTCTAAGGCCCGTAAAACTCTAATAACGACCATATCTGCGCTATCGATTTTTTTTTTTTCTTCCAAGATTTCTACATGTACTATTTCTAAAAATTTAATTTTTGTTTAGTTCTGTTTAATGGGAAGCAATGAAGAATCTAGAAAAATTAATTGTGTGAAATGGAAATATGAATGTTTGGCAAAAAAAAGTTGGTTTACGTGTGTGTGACGCACAACCCTTTGATTATGCATGGTAAGGATAACTGTGTTAGACGTTTAGAGTGGAGAAGAAAGATTTATCGTTTAACATTTTGGCTAAAAAATTATGGATTGATATATTGTGGGGTAGTTGGTAGTTCAGGTATGGGATTAGTTACAGATTGATCAAGCTAGTTGGTTTTCAAAAACAATGATAAAGATTATTGGTTACGGAAGAGATTCATTGTTTTGACATAATATTTGAGTGAATGTGTGATATTAAAGGATCAATTAAGTAGACTATATATGGTTTGGCAAGTAATAAAAATGATTGTGTGGTTGATAGGATGCTAAGTGAGGAAGAAGGGGGCAAGTTTATTTGAATCATCTCAACATTTGTTCGTAGAGTGTGAATTTATTGATGATGTTCGAAATTTAGTGCAATGTCAAATATTATGTTGAAACTTGCTCACTCTTTTGGTGATTTATGTCCATCTCGGTAGGTGCACCATGAAGCAATGCCCATGATTTGGTGACCTCAATTTTTCTTTTTTTGAAAATTGTTCATTTTACCTAAGGTTTTGTTTATTCACAACTCAAAAATACACTAACACACCTGATGGTAGTTAACTATCACTCGTCCCCAACAGTAGTTAACAACCATTCCTCCAGCAACAATTAACTATTGTTGGGTTACAATGAGAGTTAACTAACTGCACTTTGGAGACAACATCATAACAACATTCTTGACAAAATTGTTGCTTTTTTAATCCTCTAAATTTGCATTCAATCATTCTTACCATGTCATTTGCTTTAGAAATATATTAATCATTTGCTTAACATGTCATTTGATTAAGACAAAAGAAAAGAATATATGCATCTAAAACAATAGAAAACCATGGATCATAAACACAACCAAGAAAGCCTAACATTACATTTTTTTTAAAGATGTTGTATCATTATGATGTAGATTTATATTTAATTCATGATAGTTTTGTGAAAATGTTGACCTTCAAGTATCTTATACTTAGTATAATAATTTAACATTAGGTTATCTTTGCTATAAAAAAAAAACTTATTTAATCCTATATTTCAACATTAAGTTCATTATTATTTTCGAATTTTAGTAGCAAATAAATATTATATGTATCACTTTCAAATCCATTATACTTTTTGATAAATGTATAATGATTTTATAATATTGTAACACTTTTAGTTATTTATTTTTAATATTTTAATTTGGGTGAAAAATCTAAAATTATGAATACTAACCACAAAAAGAGGTAGTAAGTGACAATGTGTGATTGCAATTGTGAAAGTTTTGACAATCAATTTATTGCGCTTACATATGATGGGACTTGAAAATGGTCTTCAAGTTTAAGCTCGGTCCTGTGCGACAATTGGTTAGTAAGGTTCTATTATTAAATTGTTGATTTCCAATGCATTCAGATGCTCGGTCCTGTACATGGTACGTTTTTTTTCCTCAAGGTCAGTTTTTTTGGTCAATTTTAAATTTTTGACAGGGGAAGAAAAAAATCTGGGATTACTGTTCTCCCCCGACACAATACACTCGCGCCCTACAGCCTTGCCTAAAATACTTCTGCGCTACTTAACTCACACCGCGTGAGTTAAGTCACGCAGATTTTATTTTTGCATAGTCACGCAGCTATAGCATCTTCCCCTATTTTTCCATGTATTTCATAAACCATCTTTCAATATTCATTTTTTGTTGAATCAAATTCACATACACTTCATACTGCATATTGTTGTTTCATCCTTAGAAACAAGTCTTCAATAATATTATTACAACTATTTCGATAATCACTTGATTTTCTCTTCTTCCTCTGATCCTTGCTTGCAATCATCTTCAATCTCAGATTCTTGTTTAGGACTATCACTATCAAGTGCCCTTTTCTCTCTCTTGCTCTTCCTCATCAACATCATCTTCAAATTCCACCCCATTATTTTCCCTCCTCACAACACCACCATTTTTTGCATTCCTCTCTGCTCTCACCTTCAATATCTCCAACAATTCATCCACAACTTTCTCTTTCTTCCTCTGATTCTTAATCAAAATGATAAAATAAAATGAAGAAGAAGAAGGACAAGAAAAAGAAGAGGTGAAACAATTGATGATGAATGTGTTGGTTCAGATGGACAATATTGGATAAAATGAAGTGAAGTGGAGTGGAATGAATAGTATTTTGCTGTTAGCTAATAATAACAAATTTAATTAAAGTTAATAAAACATAAGTGAAGTGGGTTGTTGTTCATGCTTCATATTTCAAGTTTTCTCAAGTTTGCAACTGGCGTGAGTTAACTCACACGGGCCAAAATAGCCATGTGTAAGTTAACTCACACGGCGTGACTTAACTTGCGCAGGGGTAATTTGGACAATGCTACAGGGCGCGAGCGAAAAATGCAAGGGGAGAGCAGTAATCAAAAACTGGTCTGATTGTGCTGGTTGTTTGAACCTACGATTTTGGGCTAAAATTGCAAGCAACATTCAAAAAGAACCAGGAACAGTAATTTTTTATCGTGCACTATTATCTTCCCAAATACTCTGCAGCATAGCTGATTATATATTTTGAAAGCGTAAAACATGTTTAAAAACACTAAAATAAAATCCAAAAATATGGTGCACAAGAAGGTTGGAGGGTGTGATAATAGATTCGCACTAGGAACTTCCTCTTTATTGGACTTGGGCTATAAGGCTTACTTAATTAAGTATATGATAAAAGAAAATTAGAATTTCTATTCCCACCCTCTGCCTTTCTTGCGCGTCCTTCATAATCTTAATTTTACCTCCATTTAGATTTTATAACAGAAACGAGTTTTGACATTTTTGAATTATATAGTCCAAAGTTACATATACTCCAGCAAACAACATAAAAATTAAATATAATTCGATAAAAAACAATTATGAAGATTAATCCAAAAATTAAATGGTTTCTGTTAAGATTATCTATGTACATAGAAGCATTTTTGGATTATCTATGTACATTTAACAAAAACGTTCATAAATTAAAAGAGTTGACCAAAATAAACATATATAATTATATGAAAAATTATTATACATAATATGTGTTTAGTTCCTAATGATATTCAGTTCAACCAATCTTTGGTGAGGTCTATGCTACCCCAATCATCACTTTCAAGACTATCATCTTCAACTTTTACTCCATCTACAACCTTCTCATCATCTTCATCCTTCTAAAGGTTTTCAACTATCACCACGTCATTATCTTTGATTATCTCATTACTTGCAAGATGAATGAGTTTATTATAACTAACCATCATATGGATATATCTAGGCTTATAGGACCATGCATCATCTTTATAGTGGCGATTCTATAGTACAAAAAATGAAAGTTAAAGCCCAACCTTTTTCACTTGGGGGACAAGGCGATGCCATTTTTCGCTTATTATAACTAACCATCATATGGATATATCTAGGCTTATAGGACCATGCATCATCTTTACAGTGGCGATTCTATAGTACAAAAAATGAAAGTTAAAGCCCAACCTTTTTCTCTTGGGGGACAAGGCGATGCCATTTTTCGCATTTCGACCATTTTGCTATTGCTAATTGACGCACTTTAGGCACCCTAAAAAAAACTGGACAACAGTTAATTGTCGTTCGAACATTTTTTTAAATGGTTAAATAAATTGTTTTTACTAATTTAATAAGTTTCCAAACAACAACTACCTACTGTTTGATATATTTTAGGCTCCTAAAGAGCAACCCTCTTACTAAAAGTTGTATGTGCAAAGTTTATTTTTTTCAACTTGACTTTTGCTAAAAGTGGTCTCAGCAAAGTTGTATGAGAAACATCGTAACTTAGATCTTTTCATTGATTATTTATACAAAGTTGTTTTGAACCAACCGTCCATCACATTGAAACTCAAAATACTATCGTATTTCTTTTATGTACACATTTTTCAAGTAACAGTTTTTTTTTTTTTTTTTTTTTTTGGACTATATTTTGATTTGTGCATGGATTGGAGTAGCCTGCCATTTTATTTTCACTAATAAACTATCTAACCGAGAATAAAAATTAAAATATAAATTCAGTAAAAAACAATTTATTTTGACAAGAGTAAAAAAACAATTTATGAAAATCTAACATAAAACAAACATATCATAAATCATTTTCCTACCAAACATGTCACGATGGCTTTGTACATGGAATCAGAATCTCTTGTCTCCCCAAGATAGATACCATATGGGTTAGCATAACAAAGGCAGTGCCGTTTTCAGAATCGTACATTTAGACCCAACAAATTGTGGCGTGTTTCATCCACATGCGTATCATGAGTGATAAGAACTGCATGATACACTGCTTCTATTATATATTTATATTTATATTCATATAGTTGTAGTCTTTGTTTTTTGTTGCCATAGTTGGTATTCTTCTTAAAGATTCAGATATTTGGAACTGGTCACGGGTGGGGGCAAATGATTCTTAACCAATTTGACCTAATTGAAAATAAGATTCGGTATCCTTGTGGGTTACAAGTAAAACACTTTGTTCTTTCACCCAACCAAATCACCATCAAATTTATAAGAGATTAATGAATGTACGTACTAATATTTTTGAAGAGAAATAAAGTTTTAGTTCTACATCATTTTCCATTAAATTAAATAAGATAGAGAATAAGTAGTTATTTCAGTATTTTATTTCTGTTAAACTTAGACGGCTTAGTGTATATATATATATTATTGCATTTTGATGTTCGGTCCTTTCCTCGAACGGGTTGTTTGGGGTTCTTGTAGTTTTTTTTAATAAAGATTCTTGTAGTTAAAAAGCAAATTAAAAGAAGTACACTATGCTACTTAGGTTCTTCTAGTTAAAAGTAACCAATTAGAAATTGATCGGAGTGATAAGAAATGTCGACCTTATTGAAGACCAATCTGTCGAGATGTAAAGTGGGGTCTTGCAAGCACTTCGACAATCAAGTCAGTAAGGAAACAAGAGTGAGACATATTAAAAGGGTGGAAGTTGTGCACATGTTCATTGTGATGAAGAGTGCATTTTATAGGCATAGACGTGGAGTCATTGGACGGTTGATAAAAGTTTGTTACATGTGGTTGTCATCAATACCGAACTCACATCAGTTACATGACGTTGAGACATTACATAGCCTTTGGAGTGTTGATTGCATGGGACGGATCTAATGCCTCTGGACTTGGTTTGGTAGTGTCGGTCCAGAGTGCTTTATAGTTCAATGTAAAAAGTATCGTGGACTTTGGACCGGTCCAAAACAGGAATCAATTAAAAACAAGTAAGTATTAGTAAATTTCCAAACTTCACCAATTGCAGTTAACACATATAGTTAGATTTTCATGCTTTCACACTAGTTATAATTTGGTTTTAGTTTCAATCATGATTGATATAGACGATCTCTTTTTTTTTGTGGTGGTCGAGGTTCGAAACTCAGACCTTGCATATATTATACATTGTTCATACCAACTGAGTTAAGATCACGGGGACTATTGACGATCTCTCTAACCTTATTACATGAAAGGGTGTATCTTCTCAAAATTTCTATTTATAAAAATAAATTTGAAAACTTCAATTAAATTTGATGGCCTACGTTAATAAAAATCACTACTGTAATTGGACCATGTATACGGAGAAGCTATGGACCATCTGTCAGGTCCCCCCCAGCCCCATATGAATCCGGACCAGCCCACCACACATTTCGACCAAAAACAATGAAAGAATTACCACACACAAATAAAGAAATTCAAAGCATTGTATGTTTTCTTTTTGTTGTTGACAGTTTTAAAGCATTATATGTCTACTGTTTAATTGGTACATTGTACATTTTTTTTGAAGGGACTTCTTCTTTGAGTTGCATGTTTAGGATGCTAGTTATCAGACCACATGTGATAGACTAATTTGTAATGTTTGAGTTTTTTTATTAATACTATATTTTGATGTGGTTTTTCATTCATACTATTAGGCTACGCAATCGGGGCTAAACATACCCAACTTGATAAAATTGCTAAAAACAATTTATATATGTGTTCTATGTAAGAATAAATCCATTTAACTACTGTCTTTGTATGTATTAATTAACTCCCTTTGTTGGGGAACATATCGGGAGGAACATGAATCTACACCAACTTGATGTTGTTGAAGGACTAAGACAAGAATGTTAGAAACAATAATATTTTACTAAAATATATATCTTAATAAATTATTGGAAAAATCTAATCAAATCCTACGTAGATTTAATTTAAAAAATAGAGTCCGAAAAAAGTTTAATAAGAATGCACTCTCCTATTATAAGACGGACCTAATATATAAACTTAATATAAATAAAATTAAGATGGAATATAAATTACAATTTTTGTCTTAGTTAAAGAAGAAATAGAAAAAGTACACAAAAGGAAGATGCAAGAGGGGTTAGGCATGGACAAGGACAGGGACAGAGGGAAAGACACAGAACACGTGATACGAATCCTTTGGAACACATGAAAACAAATGTTTTTTTCTCAGTGGTGGGCGAGAAAGCAAGGCCAAGTATCTCACAAAAGATTCTTCTCTTTCTCTCTAATTCTAATTCTATTTACCAAAGTTCTATATAGCAAAATTTAATTTAAATTAATTTCTTTTTCTTACAAGTTCTTCTACTAGATATGATTATATTTGAGAAACTTTCAATTAATTAAATATGAGCAATTATTTTAGTCAAATTTCAAACACAATTGGACACGTTGTACCAATCTAATTTTTTGTCCACTAAACACAATCTTTGTCGGAATAAATTTGAGTGGTGTTCGTCCTACATATGATAAAATTCTTTTAATTTTGAAGAACTAAAAAATTATACATAAAGAGATTTAAGAGGGTTATGGAAAGTTTAAATAAATTCTCTAAATTCAATCTATGTTATTATTATAATACATAAATTATGTTGAACTTCTTCAAAAAGATCTATGTTTTAGGAAGAAAAAAAAGGCATCTTACAATCCCTCAAAAATATTCATAAAAAGTTATAATTTAAAGATCTCAGAGAATATGAGACACTCCTTAATCTTTTTTTCTTCTTTAATAAAAATTCTACAACTAAAAAAAACCCACAAAAAACAGGCTGATGTCGACCTCTACCATTCCACATGCAGCCATTGCTTTTTGGAAGCACACTCTCTCTTGTCAAATTTCCCTCCTGAACAAGTGGCTCTTGGCGTTGGTACAGCAGCTTCTAACGTGGGAGTACTTAACCATTTTTCGTCATGGAATCTTGCATCTTTTTTGCTTACCTTTTCCTCTCTTCATCAATGCTCAAAATACACTATATACCCAAACACCCTGAATTTTATTTGACTTTTGGTCTCATGATAAAATTCATGTTTATTTGTATATCAACTTTCAAATCTATTAATAATAGGGTCGTCCCTATCAAACTAGAAGCTCGGCTCTCATAGTAAAATGAGACCCCAAATAAAAAAATGCATAATTTTTTTAAAAGAATAATCTTCTATTTAAATTGAAAATAACACTCATATAAGATTATTAGCCACCAAAATCAAAATTAGCAATTATTTTTACTAAAGACGTGTTTTTTAATTTAAAAATAAAAACATGGAACATGATTTTTTTACTTGGAAATTGAAACATGAAACATGTTTATTTTTCTTTTTTGAGTGAGGGTGGGGATATTGAGCAATCATTTTTTTTTTCTTGAGGCCCATCACTTTGGGAGGCTCAGCTCGATTGATCTCTTTGCACTCCCAAAAAAACGGCCCCGATTAATAATACATACATTTTCAGTTTTTATCCAAACTCTCCCGATTGATCCTCACAACAAACCTGCTTATGTGGCTATATTCTAGGGTCTTTCAAATAAACTTTACATTTTGACATCAATTTTCATTATTTCAAAAAGAATTAAAATTATAATAGTTATATAGTGTTGGATCAGGGGAACACCGAGAGTGACAAAAGTTAAACGTCTAAGATCATTAAAATACTTTCAAACCACGCCTTCATCCAAAATTCTTTAGTTATATGTGTCATCTCTCTTATATATTTAACATTTCTTCTATTTTTAATTGATGTGAGACTTAACCACTCACACTTGAATTTCAACATTTCCTCAATTTCTTGGCTTGATTCCTTGCTGAAATTTCTTTGATTTTTATTAGGAAGTTTGTAGTTCATCTTTGAGTAATTGAATCTCGACCCTTCTCAACTTGACCCAAACTCAATGGTGTTCATGGTTGCTTTCGAGTTGGTCTGTCTCCATCACGAAATGCTCCCAATCTTGTATTTTTTCATCCATATATTAATATTTCACTTGCAAAGGTCGACAAATATTTGAAGTAATACTAGTTGGTTTTCTGTGAAACAACCTTGAAAAATCTTTAAGATTTTTTGTGGATTTGTTCACGACGTTAAAGGTAAGCAATATTTGATTGTCCTAAGACGATGACCGACACCTCCACTTTAATGGAGATGAGGGCTACGCAAGATGAAGATAAGGGTTGTGATTACAAACAATGTCATGGTGCTAGTTACCAAGTAAGTGCCCTAGTTTCATATTTAATGGATTGATCATTTCGAGCATATGACCAAAACAAATATTTTTCCATGAACAAGTTAATGACGTGCGAGCTGGAGGATTACAAAAGTCTGCTTACTTTTACTCCCTATAAAATGAAATGTAAGCGGGAGTGATAATTGACAGGTCAATGTATGTGCTAAAAAATTACATACATCAATTTTTCACCTACATTTTTTGCTTATATTTCAATCCAGATGGAATATGTGGATAATTTTGAACCCTTTACTTTTATGGACATAGTTGAAATTGTTCTTCTCGATGAAAATAATAGGGTTATGACCGAAACTCGATACATAGACACATTTAGGTCAGTTAGGTGTCGAATTGATGAAGAGGCGAAGAGTCTACTCAATAAGTTATATCTTTTTTGGTTTTGTCTTTGCATTTGATGTATTTTCCATGTGTCTTTAACTTCGATTCTTCTTTTGTTGTAGGTAAAATGCCTTCTTTTCAAGAAAATTGGGGAAATTGAACAAAAATATATCATAATTATTAATTATCATATTATTTAAATATTCATTTACTATTTATATTTAACATATATTTATTTAAATTGAAGAAACATTTAAGTATATAGACAATATGTTGGTCAAATATGCAGTGCCAAGTCATAATGTCATTTGATCATCATCAAAATTGATCCCAAAATAGGATGAGGGGGGATCAAAACTCATGAAAAATTGAAATCGAGGGACAAAAAGCTTATTTTTAAAATGGAGGACCAAAACATCATTTTGTTTTAAAATAGAAGGACAAAAAGTGTATTAAGTCTATATTTTATCGTTTATAAAAAATTTATAAAAAGTTCTATATATCTATTTATTTTGGCCACATGACCTCGTTAGAATGAGATGTTGAGAATACAAAAAAGCAAAATAGCAAATAAACTGTTATGGCTTATTGGCTGTCCCAAAAGCTAGGATCAAAGTGGTCGACGTTCCTCCTGTTTCTTTCATGCATTTGAACGTTCCTTTCATTACAAGAGTAAGCATAAATACATGGTTAACAAGTAAACATAGCCAACCTAGTTGGTGCTTTTTATTTTATTTTTTGCTTTTTCTTGATATAAGCAGGGTGGCCTTTATGTTGTTTTCATAACTATGTGTGGATTTTCAGCTTATCTAAAAGAAAACTATATGTGGATGTTGAATGCTTGCATATCTTATCTCAAAAGCTTTGGCGTTATCAATTGCAACCAATTAAAATTCTGATTTGTTTACCACTAGCTAGAAATAATACAAAAAAATGAGTAGTTTTTTTTAGGGGAAAAAAAGAGAGTAGTTAAATAGCTAGATAATTGTTCGAAAACTTTTTATTTTTATTTTTTACTTGGTCTAATTAGGCCAGTTGGTCAGTATAAAAGATGTTTAAGATGCACGTACGTACACCATTAATTTGAGACATGTAGGGGGTATTTGGATAAATAGTTTAAGTAAAGGCTTTTTCTTTAATAAAAAAAACATTTGTAAGTAGTGAAATAAATTATTTTTACATTCGAAAAGAGAATTAATGAAGATAAACTTTATATAAATTTGATGTAAGTTGTCTCTATAAGCAATGTAAGAGACCTTATAAAAATGAATTGAAAACAGATGAGAAGTAATTTCATAAGCTATATCCATGGGTGCTTTCAAATATTTATGCTAATAATTACATCTTAAGATAAATCAAACAAACTCTTCAAAAATAACTCGGGTGAAATTATGGAAAAGAGGTGTCATTCAAGATGTATACCAATAAAGTTGTGTACTTAAATTAAAACAACAAGACATTTATTTGTAAGCTACACAAAGACAAGATTAATATGGGAGTGTATATTTAAGTGGATGGATTGGAACGTAGGAGGGTGGGAAGATGAATTGGTTGATAATTTTTTACTTTTTAAAGAGGTTTGCGAAGGGAATATTGGGAGGAAAATGTCTCATCTAATTTGGTTAGCTACAATATGATGCATCTGTTTGGAGCGTAATAACATTCTTTTTAATGGGAAGGTGGAAAATATTATGAAAGTGGTTGATTGGATTAAGCAGCATGGTCTTTGTTTATTTGTAGAAAATGAAGAAATAAGAATCTTGTTTTTGCTAATTAGTGCGCTAATCCACTATGTTGTTTTCAATGTATTTGACTTGACTCTTTGTCGTGGATTTGAGTATCCCTTAAACTCACTAATAAAATCATGAGTAGTGATATTTGTACAACTCTTTGGTACAACTTTTATGACAACTTTGATTTTCTCTCCTTTGATTGGTAAAAAATAATAGAGAGAGAAAAAGAAAGAGAGAGAATAAGAAAATAATTTGAGTATGAGAGAGAAAGTTGTCAAAAAGTTGTTAGAAAATGGTTGTACAAATATCATTTATCTAAAATCATTATGCTTATAAACTCTCATTAAGGAAAAGAAAGCATTATTTATTATATTAGATCAAAGTAAGGTAGACGGTGGCGCTGCCATGGAGCCATCCATCTTTCTTAAACCCTTACGGATTTGTTCCTTTGGTGTCGTCGAAAATCGTTTCTAGTTCGATAGATGTTAAAACCTCGTGCTTTGGAGGTTCTATTCAATTCGGGTGGTTGGTCATTATACCCTTTGAGGGTTGCTTTAGTGTTCTTCTTGTTTGTTGGTCTCTAAAACTCTTAAAGGTTTGAATGATTGTTTGTGGATCAAGATCAGTTTGGCTGTCTTCATGTGTTGATGGCTTTCTTGGTTCGTGATCGCCTTATATAGAGGTGTTGCTACTGTTTTGATGGCCACATTATCCGTCATTGTTATTGTTATGTTTCTTAATCCAATGTGTCTTTGGTGTCTTAGACTGATAGGCTAGAAACGGTCGTGCATTAGATGTCTTTTGGATGTAAAATGTATGTACCTAGATTTGTTACCATCTTGACGGCCAGTCTCACTCGTTGCAATCAAAATCTAGATCCATTGCTTGTCTCTCTCTCTCTCTCTCTCTCTTATATATATATATATATATATATGTGTTTTGCTAGAAGACACCTTTTATGAAGGTGTCTTTTAGCAAGTTATTCTATGAGCATTTCCTAAAAGACACCAACTAATTTTTATGAAGGCATCTTTTAGCAAAGTTATAACTAAAAAAGTGAAAATCACAGCTTGAGATGTGGGTTGCTAAAAGCCACCTTCATGAGTGGCTTCTAGCAAAACC
>Ga0228711_1001191_pt1 | contig 37329 bp, 11 predicted proteins | sample MedpolnodulmetaG_2_FD_177996 | JGI IMG/M metagenome (GOLD analysis project Ga0228711, IMG submission 177996) | Root nodule microbial communities from Medicago polymorpha collected in Santa Monica, California, United States - brown nodules | ecosystem: Host-associated > Plants > Roots > Nodule... | reverse complement strand
TAAGCCCCCACCCCCCCCCCCCCCCCCCAGAAAAAAATTTTAAAAATAGATTCAATAGAGGAAATTATACCTGTAGGTGCCTTGAAAAAGGAAAGAAAGTAAACCGGAAGAGAGGACAGGACAGATTTCAGAAGTACCAGGCGACCACCGAAAGATAAAAATTTGTTGTTCCACACAGACAACTGAGTTCTAATACGGTCTACCACCGGCTTCCAAAAGCTGATTTTCCGACTATCACCACCAATCGGTAACCCCAAATACATGAAAGGAATCGATCCAGTTCTACAATTCAAAACTGAGGCTGCTTCTGACAACCAAGACGGAGAAATATTTACACCTGTCAGCATACTTTTGTAAAAATTGACCTTCAAACCAGAAACCTCTTCTAGTAAAAGCAACACAGCACGGATCGCACGCACATTTAGCCAACATTTATCGCCAATAATAATGGTATCATCAGCGAACTGAAGATGAGACAACCTGACATCCCCGTGTCTTCCAACTCTGAACGGTTGAAACAAATTATTTGACACCAAAGCCTTCATCAATACATCAAACCCTTCAGCCACTAATAAAAACAGAAATGGAGAAAGAGGATCCCCTTGTCTTAACCCTCTCTCTACCGAGAATTCCTCCGTCGGGCACCCATTAACAAGCACTGAAGCTGTCACCGTTCCCACACATTCCTTTATCCATTTACGCCAAAGAGTTGGAAAATTCATGTTTTGCATCACCGCATTTAAATAAGATAAATCAACCGAGTCGTAAGCTTTCTCAAAATCTACTTTTAACGACTATCAATTTGTATTGTATCGATGTACTCTATCAATTTGAATGAATAAATATCGTTTATATATAGGGTTTATATATATGTGCACGTGCACACACAAAATATATTATTTTTATAGGCAATTGCCTACATTTTTTTTTAGGGGACAATAGGCAATACTTGAAAAATGTTATACCTATGACTTTAGAGAACATGTTTTTGTCGGTTAGATGCTATATTTTTAACTGTTTCTATATAAAATGCTGTGGTATATGACTACTTTTTTACAAATGTTGTAGTGTGATTTTATTCTTTAAATAATTAAGAAAGATCTATCTTCAATTAGTATTTTCAATACTAATTAAATGGACAAGAATACCATTGCATCAATAGAAAAATACATTAACCAAGTCACAACCACTCTAAAATGCTTCAAAAAACTACTCTAGAATGCTGAATGTTGATGATATAAGTAAGATTTGAGAAGGCACAAATTTTTCATACAGTAATAAATACCACTGTATATCAGAAACAGAAATTCATCAACTTTTAGGGGTCCTCATTTCAATGGAAGTGTTTCTTTTAGCCCACATATCTTACTTTCAAAATATCATCATACTGTATGCTTGGATAATATTTAGATACTACACCAATGTACCATGTTTCCTTTTATACACTTCTTGGTGGGACTTTTAACCATCTTCTCATATTATAAAGGCCAATATACCAAGCGTAAGTGGTAAGTCCACAAGTGATAGATAGTTGAGATGTCATTCACCATAAAAGTTATGGTTCTGCGTTTTGGTATCTTGTTTGCTCCATATGTGCCCACGAGGATATCATAAACTATGTCGACAATTAAACTAGACAGGATAAGATACTGTTTTAAGACCTGGGCTATGATTAGATATTTTGATATGAACGATGTATGAAACGAATAAAATGGAGCTGAATATAGAATAGAATAAAAAATTATAATCGTTGTTTTGGTAAATTTTAATCATTATGTTATTTTGATTTAATCTAATAAAAAAGAGGTGCAATATTAGAAGTAGAAACCCTAATCAAATAATAAAGAGGTGCAATATTAGAAGAAGAAACCAAAGAATATTTGCATGCAAAGAGGATGCAAAAAAATTATTTTGAATACCTGATAGGTATGTTATGAGTCCAATTGACATTGTAAAAATGAATATTAATATGGAACAAATGGTAGGTATTATATTCAAAGATAAATGTTCCATGGGGTTGTTTCCTGATCACACAATAAGGTTAGGCACTATTTGCTTTTGATGAGAGTCCAATTATGTCCGACCAAATGATTCCACCACAAAGTACAGGAAAGGTAAGAAGTTGATTTCTTTGTCTGCAATTTTATAGCTATAATACATGATCCAAGAACCAAATGAGTGAAAGCTGTGCACGGGGGTTTGAAAATATGCATAACTTTTTATCATTAGTTAGCCAAGTTCATTGAACTCTAATGAGAAACAGTTTTGTGCAGTTAGATATTGTTAACATTCACATAGTCAATAAATCGGCGGAGAAGTTCAAATTTCAAGTGTGAAAAATATTTTTAAATTTGATTTACCTAGGTTGAGATTATAATCATTCAATCAAAATAGGTTGGTATTAATTTACTGACAACTTAAAGGCATATGTGTCTAGCTATATCAAGGTCTCACTTGGGAGAAATGTTTCCTTAGGAACAAAATCAAATTATTTAAAAAAATGGACACACTAACAAAATACATTTTTATTAAAAGATTAAATAATTTGATGATGTTGAATGATATGACTAATTTAGTTATGTTTTAATTTCTTTTATTACTTTGCGTGTGTTTAAATAATTTAATTTGTGATTGTGTTTATATAAGAGTAGCTCTCCTCACTTGACTAGGGTTAGAAATATGTCGGATCGGTTAATATACTACAACCTAGTTTGTGTCATATCTTGATCATGCCAAACTTCTTTTAAAACGAAAAGATTAACATTTTTTCAAAAGTTCATTTAGCTAAAAACATTGTTATTACCATACACGAAGGGAAAAAATTTGACCTACCAGGTAAGTGAACTTAAGTACTTTGAATAACTTTTTATCACTCTTATTATTATATCAGATTTTATACTTTAAATATATTATTATAAACTATCATCATAATATCATATCATATATAATCATATTATTTAAAGTGTCGTGTTAAATATTAAAATGGGTCTTAATCTCATCACCAATACTATTAGTCTATCTAAATACTTTTTTATTTTGAAGGAGTCTATCTAAATACATATCAAACCACTTATTTGTATATATATAAAAGCCATAACTCAAAAAAGTGAAGGCTTAAAAATAAGACTAAACAAGCTATAAATCAGACCTAGTTCTTGAAATATTTTCGACCTAATATATTCTCACTCTTACTATGGACTAATCGAAAAGGGAGCATTAAATTTGTGTTTGAAGGAATTTTGTATTAGAATAAGTAATTAATAACTGAAGAGCGCTTCTGAAGAATGCTTCTGAAGTAGCGCTTCTGAATAATGCTTCTGAAGTAGTGCTTCTGAAGTTGAGCTCCTGAAGTGGTGCGTCTGAAGGAGAGCTCCTGAAGTGGTGCGTCTGAAGTAAAGCTTCTGAAGTGAAGCTTCTGAAGACAGATTCTGATGTGCAGATTCTGATGTAGTTAGTTAGAGGAGTTTGTTACAACATCTAGTTTTATATATACACTCTCTTGTGTTGTAAATAATGTAGTAGTTGTGTGAATCAATAAAAAATTCTCCCTTCATTATTTTTCTCTCGTTTCAGTTCTTCATTTTTCTGTTAGTTATTCATCTTGCTCAAAACAGCTTATTTCCATAAGCACTTTCGCTGCGCATAGAACAGGGTGATTGTTCTAGCATGACGTTTATGCATTCACACTTTCGAAAAGTTGAAATGCATAAAGATTCTTTTTGGAAGAAAACTAAGTTGGTGACAAATTCATACTAAAGTAAAGTGCATATTTGAGAAGAACTTCTAGTGGAATGCTTTTCTTATGACCTTTCTATTTGTACTTTTTTATCATCCAATTAATCTTTATCATCTTTTAGGTATAATTCATACTTAAATGAATACTTGCAACAAAAAAAAAATTAGAGGTGAATACTTGCAAGTTACCTGATAATAAATCTGACCTTGTAATTGAAAGTTGAAACACACTGATGTTTGTCATTGGACTACATAATTTAATTAAAGATACTTTTATAGCATCAGAACCACAGGTGTGAATAGTAATATAACAGCCATAGATAGTTAGGGAATTGTTATGGGTAAAGAGGACAGTAGGATATTCGAATTTGGGGTCAAATATCCGGTTACAGTGTAAAGAGACTCTGAAAATCAAATGTATGGATGATGATCACGGACAGCTTCATGTGTTCACATGTCAATATAAGCTTAAGTTTCTCAGTGAATCCAATACTTCATGTTCATGTATTCACATGCCTTGGACTATAATTAAGTTCCATTGTAAGAGTAAATAGTAACACGTCCAGGCATTCCTTATCTTTTTAAAGGTTGTAAATTATGAGATGTCATGTTGGCTATTTCTATGGAAAAGTTACCAAGTACTAACTGAACAGTCAAAGGCTTTTTTTACTGTGTATGAAGGTACATATGCTGCATAAGATGCTGCCAATTTGCCTATGCTCTCTAGATCCATCACTCTAGAGTGGTAGTCTGGTTTGTACATTGGTATAACTTCATAACACAACAGTTTTTTCTGTGTTTGGAGAGATTCTTTTCCTACCCCAGGTTTTAAAAATACCTCACATACGTTTGGAATATTAAAATACCCCAGAGTCCAATCCAATCTTGACCCTTAATAAAGGAGATATAGATTTGAATTAAGAAAAATGAAAAATATTAAGTTTAATGGTCGAGATCTCTACACTTGAGAGAGAAAAAATTGAGAGAATCCCCTCTCGTACGGTATGAAAATTGTGTTTTTCTTTTTTTGTCCAGAAAAATACGTCCGAAGTGATTTGGAGTGTAAGAAAACAGCTCTCTGTGTGGGTTGGTGCCACATCTGAGAACCCAAAATCCTGATCCAATAATGAATTTTTCCTTCAAGATTGTGCAAAACATTTGTTGCATTGTTTAGGCAAAATCAAATTGATTTTAATTCCTTAGATGTGAAAGCAACATTTGATGGTAAATAACATCCCGATTGTGTGTGTAATTGTGTATTGACAAAAGGATGACATTTTTACATTGGCAACTCATATCCATTAAACTCTAACATTATATCAATATTGGAAAGTGTGTGTTAGAACGTGTTAGATTTTGTTGGGCTTTGATGTTCCAGTGCAGTCATAATGGGCTTGGAACAAGGCCGAAGCCCCTCTTCAGCACAGTTGTAGACAATCTTACAGCTGATAAGACTTTTTAGAAGCTTACATTTTGAGCTAGCTCTTGGCAATGAGTAAGAAATATTGTCTTTGTTAGTTTGAGTGGCTTGAATTTTTTATTTGGCAATCAAGTCTTAGTATGTCTATGATCTTGATAATTTATACTTCTTTATTAGCTGAAATATGTAATTTTCGCTGTTGTGGTTCTGTTATTTTCAGAACCTCGTTGTTTAATGTATCAATCAAAAGTAATACACGTCCCCTATTCTGTTGCTCCTTAAATATTTTATTTCAATGTCACTTGTTTCTACCTTCCTTTTTCCAAAAAAAAATCTTGTTCTTGTGTTCTATACATACCTACATAATGCTTAATTACATACATGTTATCTCGTTGTTTAGGCACACTGAACTTTCAATTGAGTTAAGATTAATGCTTAATTTTAGCCAACTTAAATTTCAGATGAGTTGGCTGATCACATGTAGTATACCATTAATTAATAAATATAGTTGATAAGCTTGCTGCTTATTGTTTTAGACTTTTGGGAGCATTACTTTAGAGTAATCCATGAGAAGGCACATATATTGAGTTTTAAAGTGTTACAATCAAGATGCACACTGCAAATTGTGGATATTGCATTAAAATATGTTGTATCTCCTGTAAAGTTAATTTGTTAGCTAGTTGTTAGGGGGTTGAAATAGTTAGAGAAATAAAGCCTGTTACCTATAAATTAGAGGAAGAGCTGAGAGGGTTTAGCGAGTGATTAGGGAGAGTATTGGGGTCCGAGGGTAGGTATTATAGAGATTATAATCTTCAATTCAAGGGCACTCATAATGGACATGGAACAAGGCCTAAGCCCCTCTTCAGCATATGTATAGATAGATAATCTTACACATGTAAGACTTCTCAGGAGCTTACTTGTTTTATTTGAGCTGTTTTTGGCAATGAGCAAGATGGTAAGTATGTCAAAGAGCTTGCTTCAAGATTTTCATGCCTCTCTGTCTAACACATAAAATTGGCTCCTCTTGTATGACTTAGGGTATGTTTGTTTCAAGTTTACAAAATTTATTCTTAGGAATAACATTCCTTGAAATATAAAGATGAGAATTTTATTCCAAGGTATTTAGGAAAAATATGTTTGGTTAACTTTATAATATTCCTTGGAACCATAAAAATAGGGATTATAATAGGTAACTATATAAGAATTTATTCCCATCTCCATGGGAACTTTATTCCCACCCTTTTCCTTGGGAAAATTTTTCTATTCCCAGGAACATTTTATACTCGGGAATAAAATTTAGTAAACTTGTAACAAACATAGGCATATGTATTTCTATCATTTTATTCTCAGGAATCAACAAATATAACTTGAAACAAACACACCCTTATTTAATTTATTTTTTTGGAATATTGATATAATTTTGAGTTTAATGGATATGCATTGACAATGTAAAAATGTCATACTTTGTCAATACACAGTTACACACAAACGGTATGTTATTTACCATCAAATGTTGCTTTCACATTTAAGTAATTAAAATCTATTGGATTTTGTCTAAATAATGCACAACTTTGAAGGCAAAATTCATTCTTGGATCAGGATTCTAGGCTCTAAGAGGTGGAATGAAACACAAGGGAACAAACAGAAAGAAGAATACATATGAATGAAAAGAACCTTCATTTGAGTTATTATAAAATAAAAGTTATAGAAGCTTAGTCATCCGGATACATACGCACTGACTATAGCGTAAACAGTAAGCCCTATCTTCAACAGAGATCCAGAACATGTTATCTTATTACTAGAAAGAATAGAGAAAGCCCGCTTAATGTAAAACAAGAATGCAGATAAAAGTCTCTAAACTCCCTACCCTAAGATATCAATCCTCTCAACTCCTCCTTGTATTTATGGGTAACATACTTTATTTCTCTAATTATCTCAACCCCCAACCAACTAGCTGACTAATTTACTATGTGGAATATACATATATCGATGCAATCTCCACAATTTACATAGTGTTCATCTTGATTGTAACAGTTTAAAACTTAATATATCATATGTGTCTTCTCACGGTAATCTCTAAAGTCATGTCCCCAAAAGTCTAAAACAAAAGGCATCAAGTTTATCAACTCATCTGAAATTTATGTTGGCTAACTTCAAGCATTAATCTTAACTCAACTGAAAGTTCAGTGTGCCTAAACTATATATGTACATAAGAGAAGAACATGAAACAGTGTTGGAAAAAGGAAGGTAGAAACAACTAACAAGTGACATTGACATAAAATATTTGTTGATCAACAGAATATGAGGGTGTGTATCTTTTGATTCATTCTTTAAACAACGAACTTCTGAAAATAACATAACTACATCAGAAAAAAATTATATATTTCAGTTAATAAAGGGTTATAAATCATCAAAATCAAAGACATACTAAGACTTGATTGCTAAAATAAAAAATAAAAAATAAAAAATTAAGCCTCTCAAACTAATAAAGGCAATATTTCTTTCCTCAGAGTCATTGATTGCCTTGAAAACAATGAACTTCCCTGGCTGAACTGAGGATACAATCTCAGTTCAAATTAGCTAGAGCTCCATCCTGTAAATAGTATAGGAAGGAAGGAATATCTCCTTTCACCAGCTGCAACAGCCTCTGATTGCTTTAGTTTTGATGGCTCAATTTTACCTTTGCTATGTTTCATTGAAAGCTTCGATTAGCATTGTTTGCACCTCAGTATATTAATTTAATTAAAACTGGGAAGGCACAAACCATTCCACAGAAGCAAAGATGAAACCAATTGCACGTGCCATGTTTTCTTCCTGCATGTCACCAGGGAAGACTGTCTATGTTCAGACATTTCATATGGAATTTTGGAGCACAGCAGAGTTCGCCACTTTGAGCAACAGAGAAAACACTTGTTCATGAACTTTTAGTGTTCTAATCCCTAGTTATCAATTTCAACTCTGCTGAATCCAGCCTCCTTTACCATACTTTCTCCCTCTGTTTCCGGCACCCTATAATTGTCTAAAGTAACATTTGTTTGCTTCATTTCTTGCATTGTTGTAAGATCTGAGATTCTTCCAGCAACTGCATAAGTGCCAGAAATGAGGAGGGAATCCGTAGGATGCGGTGTATAAAAGTTGCTTAGCACATCTTTCACACACTCCCCCAATTCAACATCTCCATGGACTCGGCAAGCAGAAAGCAGTGTGCGCCATGAAGTAGCGTCACTTTTAATTGGTAAGCTCTTGATTAGCTCAAATGCTTCATGTAGCATTCCAGCTCGACCCAAGAGATCAATAAGACATCCATAATGCTCAACCCACAGTGAAAAGCCGTGCTCCTGAACCATGATCTTGAAAAAGTCAACCCCCTCAGTGACAAGTCCTCCATGACTACAAGCAGTCAGAATTGCCAAAAAGGTGACTTCATTTGGTCTAAACCCTTCATTCTTCATCCTATTGAAAAGCTTTATGGCATTAATCGGCTGCCCGTGAATTCCATGACCTGAAATCACGGCCGTCCAAGATTTCACATCTTTATTTTCCATCCTCTCAAATATCTCCATGGCCTCATCTAGAAAGCCACATTTAGCATACACATCAACAAGAGCTGTTCCAAGAACCACATCCAGTTCTAGTTTCTCCTCTTCAATCAAACTAGTAACATATCGAACTCCCTGAATAGATCCAGATGCAGAGTACGCCGAAAGCAGCCCGACCAAAGTAGAAGAGTTAGGTTTCACTCCTTCCTGTCTCATTCTTTGTAGTAATGACGTTGCTTCTTCAACCAGGCAACTCCTTGCATAATTTTTTATTAAACAATTCCATAACACAGCATCCTTTTCAACAACACCATCAAAAACTTTCTGTGCCAAATAGATACAACCCGTTTTAGCATACATATCAATCAATGCAGTAACAACATTTAAATTACAACAAAATCCAATTTTAAAACAGTAACCGTGAAGAGACTTTGCTAAAACAAAACTTCCTATATCACCAGCCGCAGACAAAAGACTCAAAACTGTCGCAACACTAACTCTAATCCCACTACAACCCATCTTCAAAAACAACTCGAAAACCAAACTATAATCTGAAACAAGAACACACCCACCCATCAAAATATTCCAAGACACCAAATCATTTCTGTCAGGACATTCATCAAACACCTTACGTGCATCATCAATTCTTCCACAAACACAATAAAATTGCAAAATTGTATTATTCAAATCAACAAAAAACCTATTCCCAGACTTCACAACAATCCCATGAACCCCTCTACCAAACCCAACCTCAAAACTTCTTCCACAAGCTTTCATCACCGCGATAAACGAAAACGGGTCAAGCCCATTTCCACTATTCCTAAGCTGATTAAAAATGGGCAAAGCTTTATTTGAAGAATTACTAACGGAATAGCCTCTAAGCATTGTATTATACATGAAAAGATTAGGGTTTTGAATGGAAGTGAAAATGGTGGAAGCGTAATTCATGTCGAAAATTGAAGCAGCGAGAAGCTTGCTTAGAGTGAAAGGAACGTTGGTGAGTGAGGTTTTGATCATGTAGCAATGAAGTTGATGAATTTTGGTGGTGGTTTTGCATGATTTTAATGCAATTGTTAGTTTTTGAAATGCGTGTGATATAGTTTGAAACTGTGCATTAGCCATAATTCGAGTTAGGGATGACCAAAAAGAATATTAATTTGGATTAATCATATATATAATTTTTGACAAACAATTAATTTTTTTTTTCTTGTTGAGGAATTATAGTTGGAAGTTAGTTGGTGCTTGATTGTAGTTGAAGTGTACTGTGTAGTTTTTTCTAGGGAACATTTCATTCGTAATCAAATCAGCAAAACAACGAGAAGACACTAAAACTAAATAAGATGATTTTGATGATTAGCTATGAAAAGTTCTTCACTACCAAAGTGTCTACTTAGATTATCTCCTAACAAAACTTCTCTATAATTTTGAAGAAAAAAGAAATAGAAACATTACCACAATCACTAATTAAATGGTGTATTAGTAGGTAACATGGGGAACTTATGTTTTTCTAATAAACAAAATGACAACAATCACCACCGTAAACTTATACATATAAGTTTCTTTTGTAGAGAAACTTACACACATAAGTTGAAGAGTTGATGTTTGAATCCCGGTTATGGCATCAAACTCAATAATTTTAGATTTCTTTTCTTTCGATTGAGTTATAGTTTGCTGTAATAAGTACTTAAAAAACTAGTCATTGTGAGACCCTTACCGTTGAGATTTGGGCTATGTGGCATGAATTTGAGATAATTGAGGTGATAGAGTCACAAATATTGTGATGGTGAATGACTATAAAGCCTTAATTGATATGATTACTCATGAGTCGATGGATGGTTACACTTTGCCAACTTTGGCCTCAAGAATTTGCGAATTGGTGAAGAAGCATTAGCATGTCAAATTCAACCATATTTGGTGCGAGAGAAATCATTGTGGCGATTGGCTTGAACAACATAAATTTAGTAATCCTTTATAACTTCCCTCCGCATGAGTTGAAGATTCTTTTAGTATTTTTTTGTATGCATTAGGTATCTTCTACACACAAATGCAAAGACTAATCTCTTGAATTAGGTAGGACAGAAATGTGTTACAAAATTCTCTCTTAAGAAATTTAACAATGGTGCATTCTTAGAGATGGATTCGAACTCAAGACCTCTGAAAATTTAACAATGGTGCATTCTTAGAGTTGGATTCGAACTCAAGACTTCTGATTAAGTTGAAAGAGATCTCTTAACATTTCATTCAGATACTCTTGCATAAAGATTCTCTTAGTTGACGATACTTCTGAGATCTCTAGTAACCTCTTAAGAATGTAATAAAATAAAAATAGATGATTTGTTATTTCAATCTTTGAACGTGTGATGCAATGACATTATAGTTTTTAAATGTATCCAAATTGTAAACATGTCATCAAGTGTCTATTTAGTTGGTTATTTTGGTGCTCGAATATGTCTTTTTATAATTATTTTATTTCTCAAATGTGTTTTTAGTTAGTCTATTTAATATATATAAAATTATAAACAAAAGACCACCAAACATGTATTTATAATTTTGATGCATTCAAAAACAAGAATGAACACGCCTCACAAATTCAAATTAAAATGATAAACAATCTCTTAAAAAACGTCTGTTGAAATCATGCAATTCACTAGATTCACTGGATTCTAACAAAAATGATTCTAACAAAAAACAATCTCATGAAGAAAAGAAAGAACATGAATGTGATCTTGATCTTGCAACGGTGACATGATATCATTTTAGAAACATTGTGGATGTGAACGTGGCTAAGTTGAGTAGATACAGTGTAGCGTATGTTGAAATGTTTATTAGTAATTCAAAAAAGAAAGATTTGTATGTGATATTTGTGCATTCGTGACAAAGAGGAGAAACCAGGTTTGTTTAGGGAAGATGATAAGTTCAAAAAGGAGCCAGTCAACCAGGTTTGTTTGAAAGAAACTAAGAGGAGAAACATTGCCTAATAGATTAGTTAAACATTAACAATGATCGTACAATCTCTCAAATCATTAATAATGGATTCATCCTAGTTAGTTACCCAAAGGACATGTACCTAAATAAGGAAATTGGATTTCTTGTAGTCCCCCCTCTCTGGACCTCTGCAACAGAAATTAGATTCATAAACTGACAATTTACCTGAGTGTTTTGTTCTAATCTAGACTAGCAATTGCTAAAGGATCAGTAGCAAATCTGTTCGGTGTTCCTAACAAAGGTAAATTTGCTTAAAAATGCATGTATCTTTTATGCTCAATCCAAATAAAAATTGGGTTGGGTCGTGTTGACACATTGTGCTCTAGTTCAAACAATTACCAACATCTTTATGTGATTTTGAAAAAATAATAGAGTGAATATTCAATTCAATCCCTTGCAATTTTCTCTTGGTTCAATTTAGTCTCTTACAAAAGATAAACAAATGAAATAAGTCAGGTTAGGTCCATTTGTCCGCATAGCCAAGGCCGGCCCCGTGCAAGTGTAACAAGGTCCCTCACACAAGTCCTCAAACTTAGAGGGCAAAATTAAAAATAAAATAAAACTAGTATCTAAGGCCAAAATCTGTCACCAAATAATCTTTTTTCTATATGTAAAAGTATGAAAGACAACAATTTTGATGTCAATTATGCATTGTTCATATATAAATGTCTATTTGTATGTAGGTAAAAGTCATGTTTAAACCGTTGCTCATATATTTAAGGCTTATTCAATCACCCGGTCCTTTAACTTAATTGATTGTCTCAATTTGGTCCCCTAACTATAATTTGTACCAATTTGGTCCTCTATGTTTTGCTCTGTTACTAGTTTTAGTCCTTTCTGTTAGTTTCTCTCAAAAATGTTAACAGAAAGGACTAAAACTAGTAACAGAGCAAAACATAGGGGACCAAATTGCTACATAAGTTAACGTTTTTTTTAAAGAAACTAACAGAAATGACTAAAACTAGTAACAGAGCAAAACATAAGGGACCAAATTGGTACAAATTATAGTTAGGGGACCAAAATGAGACAATCAATTAAGTTAAGGGACCGGATGATTGAATAAGCCTACATTTAACTATAACTTAATCACTGTCACTACAAGTGGTGTTGGATTTTTTTATCAATTCTTTCCAAATTGTACAAGACGGCCTTGCGCATAGCCTATTGTTGTTGGTTAAAGCTTAAAAATTTTACAATCCAATAACAAGTGGGTTGGTCCATGATAGATATTTAACAAATGTACTAATTATATCGAAGTAATAATATTTCAAGATCATATCTACAAAGACTACTTAATTTCTACTTAGCAAAATAGTCATTATTAAGGATGTAATAAAAATTGGGGGGTTGCACCTTGCAAATAGTTTGGTTTTACAATTGTAAAATAAACAAACTTGTAAAATGCGTTGTGAAATAATAGGAGAATGGGATCACATCTTTTGATTTCTCTATAACTAATACTGTTTGGTTAATGATACCGAAATTAGATAAATGTTTTTCTAGTTTTACAATGACTAACACAAAATTAACTCTAATCATTCCTTTGCGTTAGAGTTCTCTTCTCATAGTACAACCCCTAATTCCTTAGGTGAACTTGTACTCTTCGAAGGTTTTAAAAACGTTAATCTAATATCACAACCTAACCATCATCTATTCCTGATTGATTCGTTTGGTTGAACAATTCAGTTAGATCTAAGTTGAAAGATATAGTCAGTATAGTTATTCATACTTTAAAATCATTTTACATATGATCAAGATATAAAAAGCATTAGACACAAATTGAAATGAATAAAACTAGATTGACATTCATATAAAATAGAGTTTCACAACCTACATGATTCAAACAGATTTACATCAGATTATATCCAGACCTAATCTCTAGGAATTTAGCTACTCATAATAGGAATTACAAATATCAAATTCAAATTAAGCATACTAACATACATAGAACTGACTATGGGAAGCCACCTCTTTGGTCTTCTGCTTTCAAATTCATGCTTCAAATCTCCAAAATTTATAATCATCTCTCATAATACAAGTTAAGCTTTTATAGGCAAAGTTCTGGGTGTCTCAAATCGTGTCACGGTGATGAAAATTGTGACAAAATGCCTTCATTATTTCAAATTTCCATTTTGGCACCCCTCGTGTCACGATTTTCTAGTAGTAGCAAATCTCAAATCCTCATCAAAAATCATGTCACGATGTCAAAGTCATGACACGGTGTTGTTAACTACTTTGCCAAATAAAATTCCTGCTTTCTTCACTTTAGGTTGTCTAAGGACACTAAAAACTGACTAAAACATTAAAATAACTGATAGAAAAACATGTGATGACAACATGTCATCGGTCCAGTCTAATTCATTTATGTAACCAAGTCTATCGAGTCAAAGCAGGTTGGACGACGTTGGTCCATTTGATAGATGTAATTATAAACATAGAGCACGTAAAACTTTCAAAGCTAGTATATGGAAAAGTCAATTTTATAAGAATGGGTTAAACTCAGTAAAGATAGAGTTTGAAATGAGTTTATAAAGAGTGGTATTTCTCACCTTAAAAGTCAATTTTATAAGAATGAGTTAAACTCAGTATAAAAATATAATATGGTATCATGGTCTATGACCAAGCCATCCACCATTAATATTTAAGGGGTGTTCACGAGTTCAAGAGACTCATTCAAGTTTAACCCATGAGTGACGCAAACGATTCAATGCATATTTTATAAGAATGAAGTAGACTATATAAAACTAATGACTCATGTATACATGTATACATGAGATTTTTGTTTTGTTTTAGTGTCACTAATTAAACTCAAGAACTAGTGTTTTCATGCTCACGTGACTTCAACATTAGTCGGTAGAAATATTCAAAGTAATAATGGTCAAAAGTGAAAACAACAGTGAAGGTAGATACATACATGAGATGCTAAAAACATGTTTGCACATTTTCGATAAGGAAGAGGACTGGTAAAGGTTTCCACAGCATCAATATCTTTTCAATCGAAGTTTTGAAAGCTACTAAACAATTCAAGTTTCTAAATGATTGTGACAAAATTCATTACCATTGCTCCCTAAACACTAAGCAGGGTCATGTTAAAATTCTATTCTACAGTGTTACAGATTAATCTAGTACTATGTATTTAACAGCTCAACAATGACAAATAATAGAAAACATATCTCGAACATACAAAATAGACAAAATAACCTGTCACACTATTCAGTATAATTGAGCAATGATTCGAAGGCTTAGTAGTTTAGCCAATCAGAAAAATGAGATTTGGTTTGTGTGCTATCGCAATCTCTTGATTGCACATAATTAGCAATACGTTGGTCATTCGAATGGCATAAATTTTAATCTTTTGTTTTAATTTCTTTTAAATCAAATTTTGCGTCGAAATTAGTGATGTATGAAGATTGGTTGCACGTATTGAAGACTAAGTGACGAGTAAGAAAAGCTCAATGGAAATAGTGCAGATTTGGCATTCGGTGCCCGATTGACTTAAATTATACTTCATTCGTCCCATAATAACTGAATCATTTGCAAAAAAAAATGTCTCAAAATAACTAGCCATTTCACTTTTCAATACAATATTAATTATTTTTTTCTCTTTATAACTTTAATTAATACTACTTTCATCATTCTCAATTCAATATATTTCACTTTACATTTATGATAGTGAAGAATGCATCAATACTTAACAAGTACACTTAAAACTATTTTTCTCTCTCCTTCATTTATACATTTTTCTTAATACGTGTGAAATGAGTTTTTGGCTCAGTTAATCCGGGACGAAGGGAGAACCTTTTAGGAAAGAGAATCGGCCCAGGAGTAGAATTTGTCGCTTTGCCATGATGTATGGGCATTTCAAGTCATCCGGATTCATTTGAAGGCAAAAAACGGGGTTTTATTATTTCAGTCCAATTTTATTATTTGTTTGTTTTATTTTCTGTTTGGATTTTCGGTCTATCAAGGTTTTGTTATTTTTCTAGTATTTATGCTTAATTGTCATAGCCTAATAAGCAGTTTTTCATTAAATAAAATTTCAGAGAACTTTTATCAATTTTTCGGTGGATTATGGAAACCCTTACAACCTGGCTATTTATCATTCTAGAGTTAGCACTTGCTAAATCGTTTGTATCATCTAGACACCTTAATCTTAATCGAGTGGCTACTGATATGACTGGCTATCAGCCGATTACTTTGAATCTAATTTCAATAAGAAAAAACTAAACTATGAAAAGGCATAACAGTAAAAATACAAGGATTGCATTTTTTTTTCAAGGTCTATCATAGATAAGCAACAAACATCACATGCTGAGGTTATATGATATGGGACCCTTAGTTGAGATACGTCCTATTATCCATTAATCAAATCACTAAAAGACAAATTAGTGCCAAATCACTTGTCTGCGGGAACTAGTTTCGAATCAAAAAGCTTTAACGCAAATATTCTTGGTGGGATTTGTTTGAAAATTTTCTTAGAATTTTAATTTTATGTGCCTAAAGAAAATAAGAAATTATTATTTTTTAAGGTCGTCTTTAGAATTTGAGGGGTTCATGTGCACCACGTTAGCTGATGTCAAAGAACTAGACCAATCAACATCACTTTTTGATATGGCTGAGGTTTGTTTGTCCCCTCTTTAGTACAGAAGGGAAATGCAAGATTAACAAAAGATTAAATAATTAAACCATTGATGATAAAGGAAACTTTGGAAAAGGGATGGAAATGACCCTATGCTAATTATTGGTTATTTAGCAAAGGGAATAATAAAGCTAGACCGCCCCATTGTCCTCATGAGAACAGAAATTAGAACCAAACAAAGCCTATATATGTATTAAAGTTTTTTTTAACAAGATATATGTATTAAAGTTATATTTTAATTACTTCATTTCCTAAAATTAAGTGGTTATATGCAAATAGTCGATGTGTTTCAACTAAAGTTGAATGTTCCAGTAATATAAATTCAATTTTGATTCAAATAATTATCAATCAAACTTTGCTTATTTTATGAAATATTGATTGATTAGTGAAGAAGTTACTACTTTTTTAGGAGTTAGTTAGAGTTTGTTAATAAATAAGTAGTCAGTATTTTGATTTGGTTGTTAGTTTATTGATTTTCTACTAGAAAAAGCAAAATTAGTGAGGGAAATTAGTGACGGAAAAAATGAAATTCCTCACAAATTCCTTAGTCGCAAAATTTAGTGACGAAATTAGAGAGGGATTTCACGTTTTCCCTCACTAAATATCCCTCACTAATTTTTGTTTTTTAGTAGTAATTACTTATCATTTTTATCAATCAATGAATATGAATTCTAAGAAATATTTCTCTATGTCAAGTTCTTCCTATGAGATAAATCTCCGTTTCTTTGTAACAAGAGAAATAAGATGCAAAATGAAAAATTATTAAGAGTTGCCAAAGATTACAAAAAGTGGACAAAAGAGAGAAGTAGATTAATCTTGTGACAAATTATTATAACTTTAAAAAGTGAGTTTTTGAAAAATGTACCCTAAAAATTAATCTTGGATATATTATAATAGTAACAGTCGTGGATTCCACCTTCAAAAAATGGAGGGCATTCCTTAACATGCAAATCAGGTGATGTATATTTTGTAAGGAAAATCCACAGAGATGACTAATCTCAATACTTTATGATGCACATGGCAGATAAGGCTGGTTCTCTGGTAGTAACTCCTTTTTTTCCTTACATCAATGAGATTAAAAATTAGGAAATTTTTGCCTTTCCTTACGTCAACCTTTGTCTAAAATCATAAAAGCAAAAATTGGAAATATATCTACCACTCAATTTTAATATTTGTGATCTTTTCACTTGTTATTTTAAGGATCCCGCCTAGTTAACGCGATTTGTAAGTTACCAGTAAATTTGTTATTTTAAGAATCCGACGTAGTTAGCGCGATTTGTGAGTTAAGACGCAACCAATAAATTTTAAAAATGAGGTCCGAGTTTCAAACCTTAAAACCTAAGTATGTTAATTTACTAATATTTTTCTATAAAACTTGTTATTTTAAGGAATATAGTCATGCAAGATAGAAACAAAAGTGAAATTAAATTCACATAAGTAACAATATACAACTATATAATTGGCAATTGATAATAATTAAATAAAATAAAACTAAAGTTTATGGTCTTGCAACATCTTGCATTGAAAGAATGAGATGGCTTGTGTCCCCTATCTACCTAAATAAGTTCAGTTTTGTGTCACCACCACATGCTAATAGTTAGAATGTGACATAATGGTAGGGTAAGTGCCACTTGATGAAGACATTGGGTAACCTTCCATTCTTCCCATTAAATTCCTTTCTCTGTGTGCCATACTGCTGATTTTGTTGCCCAAGTGTTTGGAAAGTGTGTTGGTCCTATTTTCTGCAAAATAGGGTACCTTTAAATAATGTTCATTTTTGAGATTCTGAAAGTGCCTTTGTGTTCAACCAGGTATCTTTTTTGGCCACTTTGAAATAAGTAAAATTCCAATATGTACTTAATGTATAGACATGAATCCTACAATAAAGGAAGGTCTTCCTTCACACATAAAGGATTGAAACCAACACATATACAAACATCCAATACACCAAGTTTTGGTATCCCTTTGGTGCTACCTGTTTCACATAAAATTGAATTAATTAATAAAAAAGAAGGAATGAAAAAGATCATAGAATATAATTAGATTTCAATCGGTCAATATTTAGTAACATTTGTCTCTTAAAAAATTTATAATAATTAACTAACATATTACATATACATCACCATAGTTCAATAAGATGTATTTTATTTTTTATTTTTTATAATTAAGGAGTATGATTAGTTAATTATAAATGGGTCGGGCCCATTATGATTTATGGATCTTACACTTTTAAACAGCATGCATGCATGTTTTCTTGAATGTAATATTTAACCAACTATTTATAGTGGACAATATTAGTTAATAACTTATTAAACTTTATCTTTCATGTTTGAAATAAATCAAAACTTCATAACTTTTAGTTCATAACTCTTGATACAAATTGTTAAAAAAATTCTTATGCTAGTGGTGATGCATTAATATTTACCTTAATCTTGGTAGCAGAGGAGGCAATGGAAAATGAACCGGAAGCAGATGGTGACGACGATGATGATGGAGAAGTGGTTGCAAGAGTAGAAATCCCCACATTATATGTCATAGATTCATCGGGTCTAAAGAGACCATAGTTACGTTCTGAAGTTGGTCCAGGTTTCAAATCTTCATTAAACAATGCAAACAAGTAAACTTCCAACCTCATTCTAGGATTCAAAGGTGTTCCTTGATTCGCCATTTGTCTCTTCAACAAGTTTCTATTATAAGTTGCAGCATTTTGCGGAGAAGCACCAACCTCATTCGGATCGCCTCTAGAAGGCCAACCCGTCTCGGATACCCTAACTTCAATCCCTTTAAATCCCATTTTAGCAATGGAAAATGATACAGCATCAGCCATAGCATAAAGCATGTTATCATAATGTAGATTTGTGGTAGGATCAACCATTCCTTGACTAGGATTAAATAAAACATAGTCCAAAGGAATTGAATCTGGATCATCTTTGTAAGCAAAGTAAGGGTAAGCATTGATCCAAAAAGGTGCTTTCGTTGTTTGCAAGAAGTTCAAAAATTGGTACATCATGCTAGAGATTTCGCCTTTGAAACTACCGGCTGAAGGAGGGTACGAAGTTTCCAACACTGCTAAAGAACTCGGCGTTGAAACCCAAATGTTTGCGTAGCCTAATTTAGCTAAAGCATTGTAGATATTAATCACAGCCGGAACAAGATGTTGAAGAAGAGTTGTATCGTCGTCGGTGAAAACTTCGTTACCTACTTGAATTCCGGTAATTTTTGTGTTAGGTAGGTACGGTATGATGCGGCTATTCACCCATTGAAGTGCTTGTTGTGGATCATCTAATTGGTTTAGTATTTCATTTTCAACCGTCACAATTACTTCAATGTTTGATTTTGAAAATGTACTAAGAATTTGAGGATTTGTGTCATAGATTCTTGTTTTTGTGAGGTTGAGAGTGCTTAATAGTACAAGGACTTTATCAGGTTGTGGTAAATTGTTAGCAACTTGACCATAGTTGATCCCAAAACAGTATCCAATATCTATAATTTCACATTAATTAATGAATTAGTACTAAATATTGTACAAGTTAAAAAATTAAGGAAAAAATAAAAATAAAAACAGGACAAAACAGAATACCTGCGTGGAGAGAAAATGCTAGAAAAATAAACATTGTTGTGATGAATATTGTCATTGTGAGGAAGGAAGAGAAAAGATTCTAGGATACCAAAATGGAAGGGAATATATAGATATAGAGGTATTGTTGAAAGGATTAGAATTCCTTTCTTTTCTTGTTTGAATTAATATTTTTGGAGGCAGAGAGAGAGAGGTAAATGAAATGAGAGGATTTGTGTTTGGTTCCCTAGCTTGCCTTAGGAGTATTGTATTTTTTTTTTTTTCAATTGGTTTGGTTTTCTTATATTTATATACACATAATTGGATTCTTTTGGACTAAGTTGTCTCTTTCCAACCCACGTCAACTTCCAATTATCCTCTTGACCTGAATACCCTTTAGCCACTTTCTTCACACAAAAGCAAAGAGAAATCCTTAAAACTTATTTGTTAAATATCAGAGCCTTTGTTGCAAGTCATTGATTGCATGATCTCAAAATTTAAGGTAAGATTAAATTTTAGTCCACCTTAATCATGAGAGATTCCGTATTACATTCTCTCTTTTCTTTCTAAAATGTTTTCTTAATCATATTATTATATTTGTAAATTACTCATATTATTCATTGATTTTGTTAATGACTAATATGTACTCATAAATTGATGTAGGCCAACCACATATGTTTTATTCACATGATTCAAATTCTAGATCATATTTAAAGAACTCGAGTTTAGTTCCTTCTGCATAAAATTTAAATGATCATGTACAATAATGTCATTTATACGTTTATAAGAGTTGGTTTATGAGATTGATTTTGTCATCCAAAAAGATCTAGCAGTGCAGTTTGTTGTACATTTATCTTTTTATTTATGTGTAATTAATTCTTAGTATATATCGTTCATAAGACACTTATGAGTATTCCATTTGGACCAACACAATTGTATGATTAAAACTTAAAACTAAAAGGCTATCTAGCTCTGCTGGAACTCAAACTTTTTGACTTGGAGATGCTTTCCATAATATACAAAAAAATTGAGCTATTTTATTTTATGATACATAGGTCCTTCTGTTCGTGGTAAACATTCACTTATCCACGTAAAATGCATCTTTTCAACAAAAGCACCATCTCTGACTTATAGGATCTCTATACTTCCTTCAAATAAAATAAAAAGAAGGATATCTACTAAAATTTCATTCCTCCCTACTTTCAGAATTTAGCAAGCTCGGCTATTACTCCTGTTGTGAAAGTGACTCAAAATTGAAGAATTTAGAGTTTTTGGATGTGCCAATTCGGTGGCCAAATAGGAGGGCTCGGTGGCCGATTTTGCAGTGTTTTTGTAGCCTGTTGTCACGTAAAAAATCGGTGGTCAATTTATGCAATTCGGTGGCCGAATTGTCGTGACAACAAAAAAGGGAAAACGTATTTTTGGGTCAGATTTGTTCCAATTTTATGAGGGATACTTTTACTATAAATATAGGCTTTGTATCAGAGCAAACCTGGAGATAGAGGGGGATGAAACAAGGGTTTAGAAAGACAACAACAAAGCTACGATTTGTATAGAGTTTGTCTCTTGGCGACAAACACTAGGGTTTGAGGGTTGATTCACCTTGAGAAACACTATTAGGATTGAGTCTCTTGGTTATGGGAAGAGATTGAGGCTTTGGGTAGAATTAGGCGGGAGACTTATTCTTGTAACTCATTGATATCTCTTTTGTAAAGTTACTCATCATTATAGTGAAACGGAGGGTTGTTCTCTCCCCCAGACTAGGTCAATTTGGACCGAACTGGGTAAACAGATTATTTTGTGTTCTCTCCTCTTTTTTCTCTCGCTGTTTTTCTACTTTTGGCTTGTGTTTAAAATTGTTCCATACACTTTGTTTTGGTTGTTTGATTATCACTTGCTCCACACATCAAGTTTGTTATTAGTGTGATTTTTCCATCGAATTCACAACAACTCCTCCGGTCCTAATTATAGGAGAATAAGTTTTTTAAGTTTATTGAATAATAAATGTATCTTGACTATAATATAAATTTAATATATCATTTATTCAATGAATCTGTAAAATATCTTCTTTTGTATTTAGGACCAAAGGGTGTAGTTAATTACCTATAAAAACTAATCATTGGTATGTTTTTAGCTATAAAATATCCATTGCTTTAGTAATGTATTATAAATATGTACCACGATGAATCAACTAGATATTGATTACTGATTTAGCAATTTAATTATAATTTTTCATGTTCAAAAAAAGATTATTAAGTTTTATTAAATATTCAGATTCTTCACAACATCTTGATGGTTGTAGAACAGCCACTTTGTTGGCAATTCTCATTTGATTGAGAATCATACTGTAGCATGTTATTTCTTATCAAAAAATCCAACAAAAGGCAACATTGTATTCAATATAGTTGGGATTATAAACGAATGATTATAATTTAATTAGAAAATGAATATATAATTGTCACCGACATTAGTAATTGAATGATGAGAAACTGATAAAGTATTGGAGATCAGAATATTCATGCAATGTTTTTCTGATTTGTATCTAGCTAATTATTCATCAATCAACGAGGTGCTGAAAGATTACAAATCTAGGGATACATACGCATCCAGTTTGGAAAATTCGAACACGAGCAAAATCACTTATTAAAGAAAAACACTAGCAAAATCTTATTTTACAACTAATAGATATAAAAGAATTGTAAAACAAACGAATAGAAATTAGAAAATTAATATCAAATGAAGAGATTTAGCATGATTTGAAAAGTTGAATTACTCTATCACTACTAAAAAAACAAAAATTAGTGAGGGATATTTAGTGAGGGAAAACGTGAAATCAAAACTTATTTTGTATTCATTATTAGTCTTCATCAGCCATGACGTTTTCATTGTTTTTAACGTCTTTCGTTATGATTGATATGCTCTAGTGTTTCCATAAATACTCTCAATTTCTACGTTGTAATCCATCTCTTTTGTTTGTTTACCATGTATATGTTGAGGTTTATTGAACATGTGAAAAGCTTACGATATTGGTTGTGATTATTGTTGTTGGCCACTCAAATTGTCCTCGTCAATACTTTATGATGTTTCGGAGGATAATATGTTGGTCAACAAGGGACCTTCGTGCATATAGTCTTGAGGACAATATGATTGGATCAATATTCAACAGGAGATGTTTGTGTTGGTCTGAGACTGAGAGTGACGTCGATTTATGAACACTTCATTATTGAAAAATAGGTAGTGTGAACCAAAACTAAGATTTTTCTTTGGTCTAAATTTATTACGATCTCTGTGGATAGTAACTTTTTATTACTTGCACGACTTTTGGTAGACTTCCAAATAAATATCAATGCTCTTTCTTCTTCTTCTTCTTTTTACGAAAAGGATATGCTCTTTCTTAATTGTTCAAGACAATTTCCTTTATTCATAAATTTGTCAACTTCATTGTTAGGAGGTTGTTAAATTTATAGTACTTGAGTAATAGAGTTGTCATGATTGTTGAACCATTGTGAGATGTTGAAAGAGTTGTTGTCGTTGTAGGAAAAAAACCTAATACTATAAGGTACACATTTACAACCTGGCTTGTACAAATTTTGAGTGTTTCAATATTGATCCTTATAGACAATTAGCTTTGACGCTAAAAAACTTGGTACAATAAATGATATTTAATGAAGCCTTTTTATAGGGAATTAATGAAGCCTCTTAATAATTGTGATTCTTCTAGTGGTAAATGATGTTGTTTGACTTAGATGAATTTAATATTAAGTGTGAGAAAGAGTCTCACATTAGATAAAAGAGTAGATGTTGAGAGAGAAATATATCTAATGACCGAAGATTTTAAATTAAGATGTAGTTTTTAATTCACTTGTGTGATTGATTAACCCTCAAGCTTCCTTCATAATCCAAATTTGTTATGAGAGTTTGGCTCGATCAGATCAACTACTTGTATCTAAAATCTTCCTAACAATGAAGGTCAAACAACATGTCCCATTGATGAGTAACAACAGTGGTGTAAATGTAAATGTAAGTGGATGAAAGAAGAAAAAAAATCTATTAGAGGGAGAGCATACACAAACGTCATCATCAAGATATTAAGGCCATTGTTTCTGAACAAACTTGATTTTGACAAACCAAATAGAAAATTGGTCCCAAAATAACTACCGCTACTAACCTAGAAGGAATAAAAACCTAATTATCTTATTTATATATCTATAAACAAGTTCGCCTAAATTATCTATAAACAAGTTAGCCTAAATTGATCTTTACCGTACACAAAAAACAATTCCTTATCCACCAACAAAGACTGCTTCTTCTTGCTGTTTTATTTTGCCAAATTTACCAACCAAAGGCTGCTTTTAATTTGGTACATGTGCTTCTCTGGCCAACACGATGATCTAAATGTTCACACCTAAAGGAGGGTGAAATTTCTGAGTTGTACTTTTTTTTTTTGGGCATGAGATTTATCATGTAGGAGCTTTTTTACATTAAAATATATATTATGGTATTTGAACAGTACAACATATACAAGCAAACCAAATTGGTGTGTATACATGATTGAACTATTTGAGCCGTTCATAAATTTAAGAAAGCAAAAATACTTGGTCTTAATCATTACGTCATCCCATGAATAAACTAACTTTCAAGAAATTGAGTGGATAAGGGAAACGAAATTGAGTTTGTGAATGATGAGATGTAGGTGTTCTTATCTTATATAACTTCTGTTTTTCTTTTTACGTTATTATAATATCTGCTTTTGTGTTGTATACATTATAAATGGGAAGGAAGGTCCGAACAAAGAAACGTAGGCCAGAAACGTATATTTGTTTTAAGACTTGCACCTTAAGCTTATGTTTTAGCAAATAAACAAAGTTATTAATGGAATCTTTTAGTGACCAATTGTCTCAATTTTCCGCCGTTATTTCCATTGTTTATATTTGTTTTTTAAAGAAAAAAATTGGGAAACAATGAATTATTAAATGACACTAATATATGTAAGGTCTGGGGTTGATTAGTAGTTGATGTGTGTAGTAAGAGGTTCAAACACATCTTCGGTAAGTAGTTGTAAGTTTGATCTCCGACTCTTTTAAGTGTATGTTTGGGGTAGCTTCTACCACCAAAAAGTCATGTTTGTGCACCTTCCAACGTGAAGAAAAGAAGAAGCTACAGATAGTGGCATTAGAAGAAGAAAGAAGAAGAAAAAAAACGTGTGTTTGGCCCTCTCCCACGGTAGGTCCAAAAATGCATTAAATATAGAGAAATCTCGATTGAGAAAAGAGAAAATTCACAATGTCTCTCATATAGTTTATCGACGGAGATTGGTCAATTCTACACTAAACAATTTGTAGGTATAGCATGTTCAAAAGAACAATAAAAAAAAAATTAAAAAAAAAAGCGAAGTGTTTAATTAGAAATGAATATAAATATACAGGGTCCTGCTAACCGGTGCTCCCGGGGCACTGGTTAAGCATACCATAAAAGAGAATTATTACCATAAAAGGAAACTGTTTTTGACTTTATTATAAATTAATTACACAATTTCAATGCATTAATTACTATATAATTTCCTTTTTCATATCCTTAACCAATACCCCGGGGGCACCGGTTAGCATTTCCCAAATATATAAAGCAAATTTTTACTCTAATATACACCCTCACACCCCCACCCAAAAACACCCTATATTATCATACCCTATATCTATTGATGAATATTAAAAAAAGAAAACCAAAATATCGCTTGAAAAAGAATGCTAAAAATAAACTTATCCACGTCAATGTTCTGCTTTGACACAAAAACCTGCATAAAAAGTAATTAAAGTTTATAGAAGTCTTTAAATTACTGTTCAAATAAGATTTAGAACCTACTAGTCCATCCATATAGGCTATGTTTGGTAAATATAGCGTATAGCTGATAAGATAGTTAATAGCTGATGGCTTATAGCATATAGCTGATAAGTTAGTTAAAGTGTTTGGTAAAATTAGCGGTTCAATTAGCTGATAAATGTAAAATGATATAAAAAGGTTTTTTTTTTAAGGATAAAAAGGTATTCTTAATTCATAATAAAATTTAGGGTTAAATATGTTTTTGGTCCCTATAAATATACCAACTTTTCGTTTTAGTCCCTCTAAAATTTTCCATCAACTTTTAGTTCCTATAAAATTTCCAATCACTACTTTTGGTCCGTATTTATAAGTTAATTTTAGTATTTTTTTTTTTAATAAAATTGTGGATAAATGTATAGAATATTGTAAAAGTATTTCCTAAAAAAATTAGAATTTTTTAACAAAACATAAATTTGATATGAATTTTTAACCATCACAAATATAAAAATTCATATTAAATTCATGTTTTGTTAAAAAATTCTAAATTTTTTTGGGAGAGATTCTTATAATATTATAAATTTTTCTGCAAAATTTTATTCAAAAATATGAATTCTACATATGAGGTTACTTTAAAAGAGGGACCAAAAGTAAAGATGGAAAATTTTTGGAGGACTAAAAGTTGAAGGAAAATTTTAGAGAGACTAAAACGAAAAGTTGGTATATTTATAGGGACCAAAAACATATTTAACCCTAAAATTTATATCAATTAATATTAAGTATTTTTCTAAATAATTTAAATTTATTAATTTAATATAGCTTTTATATTATAAGTTAAATTTTACTCACCAAAATTTTATTTTATATTTATTTTGATTAAGTGTCTATACCTTATAAAACAATTAAACGTAACAAATGACAGTTACCAAAATTTATTATTATTATTATATGTTATTAACAATAATGTATATTGCATTGAATAATATCTTCGTAAGTAAAAATATTAAATCATATTTTTATTGAATATTATATAAATTATTAACGATGAAAGAGCTAAATAGACACAAATTTAAAAAAGACGAAACAGTAAAACTAAACGTGAGTCTTTAAAAAAATTAAACTAGACGTGAGACAAGTTTAATATAAATGGCAAAGAATTTAACGGAACCAAAAAAAATTAACGAACCATATACAATTAAATGCCCTTCAAAAGAATACAAAATGAAAAAAAAAATGTAGCTCTTAAATTTGCCTGCATTAAAAACATATATATTTTACTTGAAATTATAAAGGATAAAACAGGATTTTAGATTAAATAATAAAGGTAAAATTGGAAGAAATAATGATAAGCTATAAGTTATAAGCTCAAACGCTACTTAGAATAGCGTCTAAAAAATAGCTTATAAACTCGTGAAATAAGCTATAAGCTCGTGGTAAAAAACCATTACCAAACAGCTTTTTTGGTGAAACGAGTTTATAAGTTATGCATTATAAGCTCATCTTTTTTCCTTACAAAACAGACCCATAGTATTAATCGTGATATATGAGTCTTCGTAACTAACGAAAAAGGTTGAAGTCAGACAATCACGTTGGATCTCTAACACAGAATTATTAATACATTAATTTTACTAAGAAAGGAAAGGAATTAATTAATTAGAACTTTAATTTACTAATCCATATGCAGAAAATTTGGACTATGTTGTACATAAGTATGTTACATATCTTGACAATGTTAATTAACATTACTTTCGATAAATCGGTAATGAATGACATATACCTTCCAGAAAACTTTGAGCTAAAAAGTAATGGTCATCAAAGTGTCTACATGTATTATGTATATTATGAGTTGGACTGTAGTACATTTTACATGGTTGAAATGTCTTAATTTGTTAAATCTGAACTGAAATGTCTTAATATGTGTGTGTCATTGCTTAAAAAACTTGTCTGGTCGGCATGTTATTTAACCTTTTCTGAGTTTATCCACAGATTTCAAATTTCCAATGCTTTAAGGTCATAGTCATAGATCCTCCATTATGTTTTCTATATATGAGATGAGTGAATTCTTTATGGGCCAAAATATATAAGGTGGTCAAACTATTATTAGAATTAAACCAGGTGTTCATGCTCTCTTCCACTAAAAAATTATTTGGATTAGACAATCTTCCTAACAAAAAGCTACATGTCTCATCGAGTGATTGCAATAAGGTTAATGGTATGCGGATGTAGATTATCTCAATCCATTTACTCTTCTATGCAAATAAAAGTATACAGCAAACTAATAGAGACATATATAAAAGTATGCAGCAAACTAACAGTTATAAATTATTGTTCTCTTTGTACTACTCAATACTCATGTGTGGTGCCATTATATTATTATTATATGATGATGTTCTACATATGTTCATTATTTAGTATAAGAACCAATTAAAGTGTACTAAGGGAGGGAGGTAAATTCTTATTAAATGGATTGTGCGATTGTGTATTTTGAGAAATGCTTAACTAAGAAGCAAAAACATAGGATAATATATAAATAAATTTTACACAAACAATTAACATAGTGTACCGACAAAACAAGCTACCCGACCCACTTTGGGTCGATATTAGGTCGAAGGTTTTATCAAAACTAACTAAAAACCCTCATTTAAATAGGGTTTCGAGGCGATTCTTAAGTAAGGTTTTTGACAGCGTTTAAGCTTGGCGGACCAGCCTATTGTATAATAATTCAAATTTAGAAAATTAATTTTTTTTTAAAATTACTCTATAACTTGCAAATATTATCCGGCGTCAATTCTCCAACAAGTTTCTTACAAATGCTCTGGCATTATATTCTTATATAAAATTTTAAATAATTATAGGTTTCAAATTGTTTTTGTGTTTATTTTCTGGTTCTGATCAAAGATTGTGGGTGGCCAAGGATGTGGCCTTGTGGTGGTTGATTATGTAATTCGGAAGGATCTGATTCTATTAACCCGAAAGGGTTGTTGGTTGCTAACGCGTTGACTCATCGATCCCTCGATCTGAGTTCAAATGCGTTTGAACCGGTTGAGTTGGTGGTCATGTGGTACGTGTATCTTGATACCGTGTTGGCGGTCGATCTATTCGCCAACTTTTAAGCTTTTTGATTCTTATTACAAATGCTCACTACTCATGTTGTTTTGTAATCTGGTTTCGCGCCTGTATGCGGGCTCGCAGGGTTGCGCTCGTGAGAAGTGTTTGTTTTGTTAGGATTGATTAGGTTGATCCACTTGGATTATTTTATCTCATTGTATTCCTAATAGGGTTGTACCTAGATCAGGTCTAATGTCCCCCAGTCTCTGTATCTTTACCTTTTTATTTATTATATTTCACTTTTTCGTCTAAAAGAAAGAAAAAAAATTGTTCAAAACAACTTTTAAATTCTCCGAGATCTCAAATCTCGAATATTTTAGGTTTTATTTAGTTATACTGACTACCACGATCTATGTGAGCTAGCCTAAATTCAAAACAGATTCATCGAAGCAAGCTCAAAGAAACAAAAATTACTATGAACAAAATTTTAAGATCCAAACCTATATACTTTATCGTACTAATTTGGTGGACTTGCCCATTTTCCCATCCTAATTTATTATATTGTATTATTACTTTTATAAAAAAAAGTTTGATTTTGTAACCTTAAGAGACTACCAAAGTTTAAAATAGTCATGAGTGTTACATTAATTTCCTTCCCCTAATTTCTTTTAAATTAATAAAAATTGAAAAATAGCTAATTTTGTCTTGTCTATTGGATGCGGTATAGACTTACAATTTACATAACCACTTGTTATCAGCTAGCTGTATATGTGAATAATCTCAGAGATGATGTGCAGATAAATATGTTTAGGTGTTGTGTTGCACAGCTAGCATGTAATTTTGAGTTCACTGTTGATTGGGAAAAGGCAAGTAAGCAACACTCTTGTGTTGAAGCTTTTCACTTTAGCTAGCTAACTTTATGAATATATGGCATCACCCCGAGCCATGCATGTGATTCCACGGCTAAAAGGGATAAAAAGAAAAGCTTACGTTCATAAAGATTATCACTTGAACTTCTTCAAAAAAGATTATCACTTGAAAAGAAAAAAGTGTCTAGCAATATTGTCCTTATCCGTGTGCAATTTGATTAAATATATTGAATTCTGCTTTTTACCTAAACAGCTTTGCTCATTCCCAAAGTAAATTCTCTTTTTACTTTTACGTGACTTAATTTACGCTAGTACAAAATGTTACGTGACTTAAGTCACGCTATATGACTTAACTCACGTTGTGTGACTTAAGTCACGCTAGTGTTAGCTAAACCAAAAAGTAGCGTGAGTTAAGTCATGCTAGTTTTAACACTAGCGTGAGTTAAGTCACGCTGGTTCTATGCACGAACCAGAACAGAGAGGCAGTAGCTACTGCCCTATTCCCTGCTTATCTTCGTTCCTTCATTCGTTCATACATAGGAACAACCATTCATTCATTCAACCAAAACTCATAATTCAGAACACATGCATTCATTCATTCATAATTTAGTTACGCAATATTAACGAAAAATAACGTAAATGTCATAAATAAGCGCAACCGCGCAAATATAAATATAATACAACCAACATGTCAGGAAAATACTACAAATATCCAAAAAGTCATAAAAACAAGTCATAAAATAAGACACTACTGCTGCTCCTGTGGACTATGACTCCCTGACCTCCTCCTCGGAACCTGTTGATAGTCAAACACGCTATAATCGGTCCGGAGACCCTCCAAAATGCTGAAGAAGAGTGGATTTGAAACCACCTCTGGAATCTGCATCGCATGCTCCACTCTGCCTCTGATGCTGCTGATGACCTGCAATGGATCAGGAGGATGTCTGGCCCACTCATGGTCAATAAGAATATCCTGGTAGACAGGTCTCGACATGACATTGTTAGGCTCTAGGGCAGGGTTGACGATGATAGGATGGGATACACGGTAGAACCACCTAATGTACCTATCTGAATGCTTCCAAGGCTCGTCGTCCGAAACCTGGTGACCCCTCCGCTGCTGGGAAACGACATGCAGAGCAAACTCCAAGAAGGCAGCAGCCATATCTGCTGGGCCAAGAGGCATAACTGTAGTAGGAGGTCGGGGAACCCTCTGAACATGTTTGTACTACCTCAGAACCTGCTCCGGCAAGTGACGCACCATCCTTTGTTTGCCGGCCATGATCCATCCAGAGTACCAGCACACGTCCTAAAAAGGTGTCACGTCTCGTCGGTGCTCGTACGGCCTCCAGGTGACATGACAATGCTCCATCGAATCCAACAAGCCTCTGAAGTGCTCAGCATCAGCAAACCCCCTTTTAGGTTTCCATCTACCCACGAACGGGTTATGCCGTTCGTAATCATCATATTCCTTCCTCGGAACGACATGTCTGATGTGAGCTATAACTCATCCCTGCAAACACAAAAAGATAGATTTATATCAGCACACAAGTATCATACAAAAAACTATACATTTACGATTAACTTTAAAAAAATAAGAAAATAATATATTACCACAAGCAAGGCCATGTAACCACCAACAGAGCCAACATGTTCGCTAGAGGTAAGATTCAGCTGCTCGTACAAGAAAGCAAGTCCCATCGCGCCCCATGACCACGTGATTATGTTAGGCAAATCCCGAATCGCAACCATCCAAAGAAGACTAATGGTTTTGTTGTTCTTGCCGACAAAAAGGGTGTAGCCAAGCAAGAGCAACAAAAACGCCTTCACACAGGCGGGCCTAATACGACTCAGCTCCTCCTCCTCCTCCTCTGATAAATCCTCCCCCAGAAAATGGTTACACTTATTCAACAGGTGTTCATAACGCTCTTTCAGGGCCGTGTAAGTGACACATGCACCAAAATCACTCATCTGTCCAACCGCTTCCTCCACCGGAAACAATAGGTGAGTCACCAGTAGATCTACAGCATGGTCATGATCTAACTCATCCTCCTGAATGAGTCGTCCAGCGACGGGGATGCCTAGAAGACAAGCCACATCATCCAGTGTGATGGTCATCTCTCCAACAGGCAGATGGAAGTTGTTGGTCTCCTAATGCCATCTCTCGGCCATAGCACAAATTAACCTGTGGTTGATGATATCGTACCCAGTTAGAAGGAGGGGCCTAAGACCAGATGCATCCACCGGGTTCCAGAACCAAGGATTATCTTCTTCTGGCAACGGAAGGGACAAAGCAGAAAGCATAAGTTTCCTCTCGTGCGAGACGTCAGTCAACTTACGATCCGCTTGCAACTGAAATACAAAAAAACAAATTAAATTAGTAAAATAAACATGACATATTCTACGTAAAATATAAATCAATTATACTTAAATACGTAAAATAAGCATGACATATTCTACGTAATCATACTTAAATTAAATAAACATAATATATTCTACGTAAAATAAACTTCACATAAAATCATTAAATTAAATAAAACAATTATACTTAAAATACTTAAATAAATCAATTATACTTAAAATACGTAAAATATCATTAAATTAAATAAAACAATTATACTTACTGTTTTATCGTTCCAAATTCTGCATGCCACGTGTTTATCGAAGTTCGGTAAAAGTGACATCTCATAAGACCCCCCTGGAAAGCCCTCATCCTCGTCCTCCATAACAGGCTATGCATGATGCTGCTCAAGATGCTGCTCAGTAGCAAGTATGTGACGTCGATCCCCCCGCAGCATCAACAGTAGCAAGTCTCGTGGCCCCCACTCTCCCTCGACCTCGACCAGCCGAAAGATGTAGCGCTTGCTTCTTCCTACGTGCACTACTAGTAGGGGCAGGCCTCTCTAACCTAAGTTTGTCATTCCTCTCCTGCTCAGACATATCTACACAAAAAGCAAAAAATCTTTAACACATTTTCACACGAACATAACATTTCGACAATGTCATCTTTAACAATATAACAACAACACTATAATGTCGACAATGTCATTTGAATCCATAAACTACCACATTGCAGCCAAATTAACTATAATCAACATTAACAAACATAGCTCTAACTAATTACATCATTAACAATACAAAAAAACAAAAAAAATATCATTGAGACATTTCACCGAACACGTTGTGTGCAATTTTCAAACAACTATGTAATCTAACAATTTCTAAACCCTTAACTACCACATTGTACCCTAAACAACATCTAAACAACAATTCCTAAGTTAAATCATCACTAACAATCATAATCTTTAACATGCAAGCAAAATTTAAAAACACCTAAAAATGTTCTATTTTTTGAAAAATTTGAAAATTTCAACCAAAATAATGCAAAGAAGTAGGATCATCATCACTTACTTGATGTTGTGGACGAATTTGTATTTGAATGGCAGAAGAATGATGAATTTCGATTTTTGGGGTGGAATTTTCGTGTTTTGGAGAAGTTGCGAAATGAGGGTTGATGTGTTGTTGTGTTGCTCTTAACTGACTTAAGTTACGTAGCGTGAGTTAACTCATGCAGCGTGCCTTAAGTCGCGTTGACCTCATAACTGGCGTGAGTTAACTTACGTAGGGGTTTATCCGTCATTTACTTTGGAAATGAGCAAAACTGTTTGGGTAAAGAGCAGAATTCAAATATATTTTGAAGAGAGAATGCCCCAACTTTTAATTGGTCCCTTGGTGTTCAAAATATTGAGTGTTTTATAAGTGAGGAATTAAATATGATCATTCAATAGGCACCTTAAAATTACTCATTAGATTGAAAAGAGTTGATCAAAAGTTATGATCTGTACGAAAGCAAGATTAAGGTGTCTATCAAGTAACTTTCGGAATTAAATCAAATTAGAATCAATAACTAGGGAAACCTTGGAGTGGTTTAGTGTTTTATGTTTTGAAATTTCAAAAGCCGAAATCAGTCTATGCTGAGGTATGGCATTTTTTTTTTTTAAAAAAAAAAAAACTTGTTTCAAATATAAACACAAAAGTAAATATTACAAATATATAATGTATTTACTAATTAGTGATAATTTTAATAATATTTGAAAGTGGGAGTTGATGAGAAACAAATGTCGATGTGGTGATCAATAGTGGTTTGAGCGGTGGTTATGATTGTGGTTTGTCGAAAAATAGCGAGAGTAATGGTCAAAGGTAGTTGAAGTGGTGATTGAAGGTAGTCAGGGTAATGGTTGATGGTGGTAGAGGATTGTTGATTGGAGCAGTGATTGACAATGTCGGATAGGTGGTTAGAGGTGTGGTCACATTGCCAATGTGACATTGGTAATAGTGGTTGCTAGTGGTCAGATTGGCGTTCAAAAGTGGAGTGGAGATCGATTTTGGTTAAGGTGGTTGTCGGTGGTGGTTGCAATGATGATTGGCAGTCGTTGGAGTGGTGGTTGGCATTAGCCAAAGTGGTAGTCTGGGTGGTTGTTCGTGGTAGTAGAATTGGTAATAAAAAATGAATGGATTGGTGATAGACGTTAGTCAGGATGATGGTTGATGGTGGTTGGATTGGTGGTTGGTGGTAGTCGAAGTGGTGGTTACCATTATTCAAAGTGGTGGTTGATGATGGCCAAAGTGGTGCAGATGGTAGTCATAATGGTGGTTGGGGTGGTCGAATTAATGTTTGGTGACCATTGGTGGTGGCGTATTAGAGTTAAAACAAAAACACGAACTATAAAACCAATTTTTATGGTTTTGAGATTTAAGTGAATATTGTTTTGAAATTAAGAAAAAACCAATTCAAACGCATTTTAATCAAGCATGTTTTGTTTTCAAATTTAACTTTTAAAACAAAACAACAAAAAAAAAACTTACAGCCACCTCAAACAAGTCCTAAGTTAATACCATAATTGTTGGTATATATTAAATGTGAGTAATAGTCTCATATTGAATGGAAAAAAAATATGTTGATCACTATATAAGTGAGATCACTCATATATTTAATGTCTTAAGATTTTAAATTAAAATAGTGTTCAAGTCATTTATGTGATTGTTCAAAATTCGATGTGATGATCCATGGACCCCCTAGTAGCCCAATAGTGGTACCATAGTCAATGTTCCACTAGCTCCTTGTATCAAAAGTCTTCCTAGCAAAGTGTTTAGTCAGTGTGTCTCGTTGATAGAGTAAGCAATGGTGGTGCAAGTGTACATAGATAAAAAAAACTTGTGTTTGAATGGAAACATATCCTGGAATGAATGAACTCACACCTGATGAAGAGATTTTTTTGTATATTAAGTGAGAGTCAGAATCTCATATTAGATGAAAAAATGAACGGTGGACGTCATATAAGTGAGATGACCCTTTAAGATTTTGGGTTAAGACGTGTCCAAATTATTTATGTAATTGCTCAAAGTTCAATGTGATGATATTCAGACTCATGACCCAACAATAACATGTATGAAAGATGGTAGTTAAATTATTACTTTTTTGCATAAAAAAAAATGCTATCAATAAGTACATAACTTTTTGTTTAGTTAAGTAGTCTGATGGCTAGAGAAATTCAGCTTAAAATGAATAAGCGAGGTGTCCGGGGGTTCGAACCCCGGCCCCCTTACTATTCAAGAAAATGAATCAGTAAAAGTAATTTGTATGAAAAATTAATTACTTTTTTTTATCAAATATATCAACTTTTGTTGGTCCGACTTTCTCTTCTATTTTAACTATAGCATTATATATCCTTCTTTCTCCTAGAATAAAAAAAAAAAATGGTCAGAGAGCTATATCTTCAAGCTCATTCGTGTATCGATATGAAAATTCTAAAGTCCTTGTTTGCTATCTTTTCTCTTTCCCCCTTCATGCATCCAAATGGAATATCTCTCCCCCTTCATGCATCCAAATGGAATATGAATATGCATGTGTAAGTGAATATTGATAAAGAGGCTTTTACTTGGTAAAGAGCATGCTTTTTTTTTTGTGTGTGTTAAAAGACAAATTAGACAATTTGCTGCAAATATGGATGCATCGGTGGAGAGTATGGGAGAGATTTGTTATGCTCAATAAAAAGGGATTTTAACACACATCACATGTTCATATTTGCTCAAATACATGCTAACGCACAATCTATGTTTAGCGCATATCACATGTTTATGTTTTTTTTCCCTTTTGTCTTTGTTGTTACTTTTGAATGGAAACAAGGTGAATTTTGTAACAAAACTTATGTTTTATGTTTTATAAAAGAATCTAATTTGTTTCTATACACCGACAACGTACATTTATTGTACACGTATATTCAATGAAATCACACCATGTAGATATTTATGAAGATATTTAATGACTTAACTTATAAAAATGATACTACGAGATGATTTGATTGAAGGATGTAAAAAAAAATATGTGCATAGAAATTAATCTCTTAATCAATGTGTCACGTCACGTTGGAGTAAGAAACTCATCTTCCTATTTTATTAGAAAATTAAAATTGTTCTTTAAATACATAGGATTGTTCACAATCATTTCAAACTTCTAAAAATACCTTCGACAACACTTAACTATTGTCGCTGCGTTCAAAAAAAAAAACATATATGAAAATTGTTACAAGTAAAAGGTTAATGTATTCATAGTTTCCCTTCTTTTTGCCATTTAAGAAAGTTGTTTCTCTCTTTCTCTCACCGTAATAATCTCATGGAAAACATTAAGGGCATTTTTGGTGCATCTGATATGATATGATATGATATGACAGTGACATGATAAACTTTTATCCTATTATGTGTTTAGTGACCATGTGATAAAAAATAGGATTGCATTATTTTATTATGCCAGGTGTTTGGTTTTGACATGATAAAATCTTATACTTAAGTGACAAAATTATCCTTGCGAAACAAATATACATATTTTTTTTTTTAAAAAAATCATAATTTTAATTCACATTGAAGAATATTGAATAGTGAAATAATTCATATAATTGTTAAAAAAACCATAATTTTTAAAGCAGTTTTTTTATTAATTTTTATTTTATAAGAACTAGTTTTAAAGTGAGTTCAATTTGATTGTTTTCCCTAAAAATAACTAAAGTGAACCATAGTTTAGTGCAAATATTCTATATGAAAATTTTGAAATAAAGGAGTGGGGAGTGTGAGAAGCAAACATGAGAGTGCAATACGTAAACAACACTGTGAATGGTCCGTTTCAATATCTAAACCTACTTCACAAAACAAAACAAAAAATTAGATTTACTTTTCCCACCCTATACTTTTTCTCCTGCGCCCTTATTTTTCCCAAAAATACCCTTTGTCCAGATTATATAATCCAAACTAATTCCGGAATAAAAATTCCGGATTTATTCGTGGTTTTTGGCACTTCATCCACCCTGATGGATGATGATGCTAGTTATGAATAGATGGATTCGGATTATATAATCTGAAAAGTGTAGAAAACTTCCGGATTATATAATTCGAAACGTGTAAATCACCCAGTTGAAAGTCAACAAATGGGGTGGGAAATGATGTTTTCGGATTACATAATCCAGAAAGTGTTAAAACTTTCCGGATTATATAATCTGAACTGCATCAGCACAGAGGCAGAAGCCATCTGTTTTGGCGCATTTAGCTTGCTTCTAAACAGACATACCATGTCGGTGACCATATGTTCTAACAGTAAATTTAACTTATAACATAACAATTATCAACACAACATAATTTTCAAACATAACATTAATCAAATATAATTAAAAATTATC
>Ga0228711_1001187_pt1 | contig 37351 bp, 14 predicted proteins | sample MedpolnodulmetaG_2_FD_177996 | JGI IMG/M metagenome (GOLD analysis project Ga0228711, IMG submission 177996) | Root nodule microbial communities from Medicago polymorpha collected in Santa Monica, California, United States - brown nodules | ecosystem: Host-associated > Plants > Roots > Nodule... | reverse complement strand
TGCCATAAGGAGAAGTTCACCCTTTCATCAAACAAACGAACATCCAACTTCAAAGTAGTCAATGTCATAAGACTATCTAAGAAAAAACACAAATAAGATGATAACTAATCTCTCTTGAAATGAATGGCTCAATGCAACTTCTATTCCTCCCTTGATCAAAATATTTGCATGTCAGTTGTGGGGAAATCCACAAAAGAAAATTTCTACAAAGCGGAAGCACAACCACAAAAGAAATAAAAAAAAAAGACAAAAATAACTTACAAGATGATGATTCGACACTTCATGATCTACATCCATAATCTCTCATCAAAAAATTTATTACTCAACCTGCATCTTTTTACAAGAGAAAATTGAAAACCCTCTCTTACAATTTTTCGGACAAAATTGCAAACTCACTTAACTTTCACACAATTACAATTTTTGCACGGAAAACTTGCAAACTATGTCCTGACGCACAACTATTCAAGCTCCAAGTACACCCAAAAGACTAGATATGGTGTGGTGAAGAAAGCTAGAAGTAACTCTATTTTTAAAATAACTATCTACCTCTTCTTTTCTTTTTTTCTAACTACCTGATGTGCGATTTGTATGAATATCCATTTATAATTTAAGGGACCAATATGATACGAAAAAAAGTCTAGACCAAAGTGAAACTTCAAAATAATTTAAAAAACAAATATAATTTGGTCTAAATAATATAAATATATGTGGAGGATCTTTTATAATATTCCAAACATGTTGGTAAAAGTAATTCAAAATTGCAAAAGTTAAATAAAAATTAAACATATCTTGTTTGAACATGGATGATACGAATCCGCAAGTGAACGGTTCTATCGAGTAGTAAAAATATCGATCCAAAGGGGGGTTGAAGTAATTATCAATCTAATTTTTAATTTTGATTAGCTGAAAAGGAATAAGTTGTTTGAGTTTATGATTTCTTGGTTTAGGTATAAAAAGGCTTTAGGATTGTTGTTTAATCATAATGAAGAATTCTAAATATTCCTTATCTATTTCTTACATTCATTTCTAAAAACAAGATATTTCTTTGGTTCCTTCTATAGTACATGAATGTATCTCAATAACAAGCAAATCTATTCTTATGGTTGATTATTATTGAGACCCTTTGGGTGTAAATATTATTGTCTCAACAAAACTATTCTCATGTTTTGTTCATCTTGTCTAATCTCATTTGATCCAAAATCAAACTTCACATTTTGGTCCTTCATTTGAGATATGATGAAATAATGTTATCAAACTTCACATTTCAGTCCTTTGTTTGATATTTGTTATAAAACTAAATAACAATGAGATTAGATTAGAAAATGAATTTTAATAAAATAGAGTCTAGACCTTATTGAATAGGATTCAATCATTAGATTATTCCAACAATCCCAAGACTAGAAGTCTACTCACTCATGATCATTATAGACAATTGATTAAAGTAAAGAGACATGAAATTAAAAGGCATAAAAATAAATGACTGGAAATGTAAGTGCAGAATTATAAAAAGCATAAAAGTAAACAACAAGAAAATGTAAAGTACAGAAAATTAGAGAACAACAAGCTTAAAGAAATTTTAAGAACTTTCATTTCCACTTTGTAGCAAGTTTACAAGTGTGAAAGATCATGATTTTGCTATGATAGGAAGCCTATCTATAGCCTAAGACCTCAGGTAATGTATTGAATTTGATTTACAAGCCTTAAACTAGGAATTGCAAGAGTTTTGTAACAACCATTTCTGTCTGCATAGAGTGCACGGTCGTGCTTGTTAGGACGTGATCCAGGTCATGCACTTCCTAGACCTTCCAGATTCCAAGTTACAAAAATGTATGACCGTGCTTGTGATCCACACCGCCCGTGCGTATTTCTCTGCCAATTTCCAATCCTATACTCCAGCAAAATGCACGATCGTGCTTATTGGAGCATACGGTCGTGCTCTTTTTCAACATTTGAAAATTCTTTATTTTCTTCATTATTTGATCCTGAAAATGAAAACTAATGTTTTGTAGTAAAATAGCTCCAAAGTAAGACCAAAGTTCCACAAATATTATTGAAATGAAATGGCTAAAAACACCCTAAATTATTACTTATTATAATTATTTTGAATATGCATGTGCAAAGTGTGATTTTTTACTAGATGAAAAATGCAACTTGATAATTTTAGCGAAAGAGGAATGCTAATAACCATCACTTTTTAACAATCTCTCTAACACTTACTATTTTATTGGATGAAATCAATGTATGTCCTACCACTTTGATGTAAAAAAAAGATAAAGAACAAAATCGTTACTTGAAATTGAAATTAAGTTGAGAGATGATAGGAATAATTTTGCCATCAAAAGTTTATCTTTAAATGCAGATAGATTGTACTTGTAGCACAATTAAATTTTAGTTTTGGGTGTGTCAAGAATTGTATGAGCGACGGACCCAAGAATTTATAGTAGTTGAGGCAATACATATACATCATTAAATATATATCATTTTATTTTTTTAAAGTATAAATATATATATCACAATTGCTCTTTTCGATTTTCATATTCTATAAATATTAAATGATTTTTTCATTTTCATTGCCAACAAAAATGGTTCTATCTTATAACTAACTAAACAAACTTTTAACTATTTATCTTTTATGTGTTTATGCATCAGACTGTTGATAATATATCATAAAAAATTGTTTTGGTAGTTGCGGTTTCTATGTATAATATCAGAAATAACTTTAACAATGAATATTATTTATGATTTTGGTGACTTTAGTATACTTTAGATGAGAGAGAATGATAGATGAATGATTAAAATAGATTATTTTGATGAGAGAGAATTATTTATTAGAAATAAGATACAAAGTCGTCAAAATCACTAAATTTAAATTTACTCAAATGAAACCTATACAATGTACGTAGTAAATTTAAATACTACGTACTTTAAAAGACTTTAATGATTTGAAAAAGGAATGCTACTCCAATACTAATAATATCTACCATTTGCAAAATGGTCAAACATATACATGAAAGGATATAAACTTTATTCCATGGTCAACAAGTTATTAGTATACGTTTGCTAACTTTATTCCATTGTTCACTTCTTGTGACTTCGCCAAAAGATGTCTCCTTTATTTATCTCCTTATATAGGAAATGGCATTTCTTTGTCTTACATCCTTATTAAGATGAGGCAAAGCAATTAAAGCCCTGATAATTTCGGGAGAACCAAGAATATCAATGAAATCGAGCAACATAGAGAAACCCTTAAATGCGAAGTTGTGCGACAAAAGACAGAGAAAGGGTTTAACCTTGTGAGAAACATCTTGGATTCGATGAGATAGTAGAAAGAAAGAAAAAAAAAAGGAAGAGATTTCATTATAGGGGAGAGGAACCGAGTGAGATTGAAGGCTGTTGATGAAAATATTGAAAAATGTGTATAGGCGCAGTTAGATCTTTAGGGTGGATAACAATAGTCCACCATGAACCAAATATCTCACTTTTGTAATCTGTACTGCCCAATTACCTATCCAATTTCTCTATCAAAATTTCATATCAGCTATGCAAATCACCCGAATTTGCCTATTTTGCTTCCTGATTTTGTTGGTTTGGTCCTAAAATATTCTTGAGCAACTTCACAAGCTTGTACTTATACACTTCTAAACATTGGGATAAAGAATGAGGTTTTGAACAACAAAGGCCGAATCTAACATAATAAGATGTTGATTTAACCAGGAGAGTTAAAGGGAGTATAATAACTAATAAGAAAGCACAATAATTTCAACCATTTAATGTGGTTGAGACTGAAGCCAAAACCAATGAATCCATTGACATAGAGTAGCATTCCTATTACAACATATATCCAGAAAGAAGTTTGTTTCCTTCGGTTTGAGGATTATCCAAACATTCTCCTTATGAGAGTTCTTTCTTGCTTCTTGAACAAGTAAACTGCTCTTCAATTCATCAATTGAAAGTTTTGTGACATCATTGGATTCTTCTATGGAGCACATTACATAGTTGAATCTTGATGTATTGGGTCTTAGTTTCTTTCCAACAATTAGTGTTTCGTCCTTTCTTTCTCCATGTGCAGTCATCTTATTTGCAATTGCCAAAGTTCTTGCAAAATAAACGTTGACACACTCACCTTCTTTCATAGAAAGCTCATGGAATACGATATATCCTTTGAAGTATTGTGCGCAAGAACTGTTTCCATAATTGATCTATCAATTGATTGGGAAAGGTAATTCTTTACCTTGAGGTCTTTGATCTTGCTATCTTCTACAACGTTGACTTGTTCAGGAGTTGGATTTTGTGGTGCTATAATGACACCATTCTCGATCAATCCCTGTTACTCCTTTGATCATAACAGATTCTCCATTAACTCTGTCCAATGATCATAAAATCCATTAAACTTGGAAATTGTAGGTGGCGTGAAAGGATGATGATCTGCCATAGCTGAATCTTCGAATCAGCTTCTAGAATTCACGAGATAGATTGAAGAAGGGTCTTGATGAAGATATCGGTGAATTGCAATGAAAAACGGTTGTAACCCCACCCCCTCCAAAAACTGTGTTTTTTTATATGATTTTTTTGCAAAAAAAAAAAAAAAAAAAAAAAAAACATCACAGGAACCATATGGGCTCCTGATACCAATTGTGTGGTAAAGTGAATTCTTATTATTATTATTATTATTAACAATGATACAAGGCATATATATAGTGAAAGTTATGATAGAAGCTAACAAACTAGTTTACTTGTGCCGCAAGTAAACTCTTAAATAACTTCTAACTAACCAACTACTTGCTATTTCGTATCATATGCCTATCTGTGGATAATCTGGATCATGTTAGTTTTCCAATGTGACTCAAAAACAGGTTGGGAACGGTGAAAACATTTTGTTTTGGAATTATTCTTGGTTAAGGGAGAAGCTCGTGTTCAAGGTTTCCTTGGTTCTTTCGCCTTGCGGAGAACAAAATGTCAAAGTTGCGGAATCATGATTTTGGCAGGACAATTCTTGGCACTGGAACTTGTTCTGGACTCGTGTTTTGACAGTTACAGAGGCTGCCTCTGCAGCATTTTTGCAGCCGCAGCTACATCATATCAGCCCGCGACCTATAGCGTCCTATACGAGCAGTTGGTTGCCAGATTTGAGGTTTTTTTTCTTCTGTAAATTCATGCTATAAAGTGTTGTACAGACTGTGTTCTACTGCAGATTTTGCATCAACTGCTAAGCACTTATGGATCACTGTCGTCCCGTCAAAAATCAGTTTCTTTGGATGGCGATTACTTCAAGATAGACTTTCAACTAGGATAGAATTATGGAGGAGAGATTTTATAATAGATGTGCATCAACAATGTTGTGTTTGATGTTTCAATGAAATCGAATTGGTTACTCATTTATTCGCAACATGTCCTAAGACTTTGGAGGTGCAGAATTTAATTAATTTTTAAATGGATGGATGTTCTTTTTAACAATGTTTGCAAAGGCAAAAAAAGGTGACTCACCTTGTGTGGTTAACGACGGCGTGATGCATTTGGCAGGAGCGCAATGTTCATTTTAACGGAAAATTGGCAATTCCTATGGAGATATCATTAGCATAAATCGCCTATCATGGTTTAGGTTCATTTGTGGGGAGGGTCATAATAAAAATATATTTTTTTCTCATTTGGTGGTTGAACCAATTGTATGTCTTCAAAGTGTAATTTTGAACTTCATGTAATGAGTTTCGAGTACCTCTTATACTCGCTTTATTTCTTTCCTACGATCCTTGCACTTAATGCAAATAAAGGAAATCAAGAGTGAAACATTACCCCTTGTAGAAAGTACTTCAAGAGGTCATTTTAGTTATTTTTTAATCATTTTATTTATTTATTTTGGCTTATGTGTCAATACTCACATTGCCTTGTATATCTTTGGTTATCCAATAAATTGCCAAAAAATAAGTTTTCAAATAACATACATCATCATACAATACACAACGATATGCAAATTTATAAGAAAAACAGATATTTGTAACTGAAAGAACTCAAAAATATAGAACCAAAATAGTTTTAAAATTAAAGAACACAAACAACAACGGATAAATTACTTAAACATAGAATTTAGGATCCTCTCTATTCAGCATTTCCATTTATTTCTTCAATTTAGAAAGAGAAAGACACATAAATTTTAAGAAAAAAAATTATAAAATAATTAATGATGGAGGGATTCACTTGATGATGGCATAATTCACTATCATTTTGTGTCTACATTGTTCCAAATAGTATCCATAGTTTATTTTTACCTAAAAAAAAAAAAAAATCCTCCATTAATTTTGATAAATGGAGAAAACCCTAGTTCCACAACTCTAATACTGTTCCTTTTTAAAAGAAAATATAGATCAATAAAAATAAATGTATTAAGTCACACTATATACCAAATACATCCATTTTTGTTAACCTATATATACAATTCTCAAAACTAAAGTAGAATGAACAAATTACTTATCCATCATGTTATCACTCATCAGGCAAAGCAGAAACTTTGCATATGGGACACAAGTTCTTCATAGATAACCACTTTCTAATGCAGCTCACATGGTAGTCATGTCCACAAGTTTCCAATGTCCCAATACTGTCCATGTTCTTGTATTCTTCCTGTAATTTTCAGTTAAGATCAGTAAGCACCAGACTATTACCAATTTACTATCCAAAAGCACTTCAAGTTTTTCAAAGGTTAAAAAACACTACAGAAAGGGAAAAAGATGTCAAAGTTGCATGCAACAAAGCAAAAAGACAAATTGCAAACATTTCAGATAATCCTGTATTCACATACCAGACAAATTGCACAAGTTCCTTCTTGACTTTGCTCAGCTGAAGAGTACAGTGTTTTTGTCAAATACTTAGAAATCAAACTCTCAGATAATCCTGTATTCACATAGCCGATCCTCTCTCCAAGTGCAAGTAGTTCCTGGTCGATCAAAGCATCCAAATGACAGTAACATTTTTAATTATAAACTACAACAACAACCGAGCTTTATCCCACTAAGTGGGGTCGGCCAATATTATTAATTATAAACACGACACAAAAAATAGTTACCTCATAGCTCATGCTGCTTATGTCCATCCGCATGTCCCTATGTTGATCATGTATATTCAAAGAACCATGCAGTGAAGCACGACCAGCGTTACTTCCAAATGCTGGTCGTGATGGTTGGATGGCACTTCTACATGGACTTGTTTGAGTAGGAGTAGAGCCAAAACCTCCAAAAGCAGGCTCCTGACCAAAGAGTGATGATCCTGGGAACAGATTTGGTTTAAGATAGAATTAGAAAACTACAAAATATACAATACAATAATACAATAAAAAAGTCAGAAACGTAAGCCAAAAGATGCTAATGTTTACCATTATTAGCTATTAATAAAAGAAAGATGACATAAACTAGCTAATACAAATCTTAGCCTTTATGTAATCTGTGATTCAATGATATCAACATAGGGAGGAACGAATCCATAAACATGATATAGCAGAAATTGACACACACGAATTCACACAAACTTCATTAGAGAAGAAAGCTCGGTGGTATTTCACTTCTATAAAATATTGTGATTCTCACACATCACATGACAATATAAAAAGGATATCATAGAAAAACCTACCGTAAGATGATGACGATTTCTTACCAAAAGCTGAAGTTGAAGACGAAGCGCCGAAATCAGTATTGGAAGAGAAGGGAGACAGTGTTTGAGCTGTGCCAAATACACCCGTGGCGGTACCCCTAGACATGGAATTACCTGTTTCCGATCCAAATGGAGTTGGACTGCCAAATGATTTAGCAACAAAAAGATTGTTACTTGAAGTGTTTTGCTGCCCAAACATCGACTGAGAGGAGCCAGACGGGCTCGACAACTGACCAAAATCTGTCAAAAAAAACCCATATATTAATTAATAAATAGTTTATTGAAGTGATCAGCAAACAAAGTAGCTTCGCTATTACGATGATGAATTACCAAGGGCAGGAGTTGAAGACAAAGCACCAAAATTAGTATTGGAAGAGACGGGATACGGTGTTTGAGCTGCTCCAAATACACCTGTGGAAGTACCCCCAGACATGGAATTACCTGTTTCCGATCCAAATAGAGTTGGACAACCAGATGGCTTAGGAGCAAAAAGATTGTTACTTGAATTGTTTTGCTGCCAAAACACTGACTGAGAGGAGCTAAACGGGCTCGAAGCTGTAAAAAACATTCATATATTAATTAATAAATAGTTTATTGAAGTAATCAGTAAACAAAGGTCTTTCACTGTTACGACGATGAATTACCAAAAGCTGGAGTTGAAGACGAAGCGCCAAAATTAGCATTGGAAAAGACGGGACACAGTGTTTGAGCAGCACCAAATACACCTTTCGAAGTACCCCCAGACATGGAATTACCTGTTTCCGATCCAAATAGAGTTGGACAACCAGATGGCTTAGGATCAAAAAGATTGTTACTTGAATTGTTTTGCAGCCCAAATACTGACTGAGAGGAGTTAGACGGGCTCGACGACTTACCAAATGCTAGAGTTGAAGACGAAGTGGCAAAATTAGTATTGGAAGAGAAGGGAGACGGTGTTTGAGCTGCGCCAAATACACCTGTGGAAGTACCCCTAGACATGGAATTGCATGTTTCCAATCCAAATAGAATTGAACTACCAGATGGCTTAGGAGCAAAAAGATTGTTACTTGAATTGTTTTGCAGCCCAAACACTGACTGAGAGGAGCCAGACGGGCTCGACGACTTACCAAAAGCTGGAGTTGAAGACAAAGTGCCAAAATTAGTATTGGAAGAGAGGGGAGACGGTGTTTGAACTGCGCCAAATACACCTGTGGAAGTACCCCTAGACATGGAATTGCATGTTTCCAAACCAAATAGAGTTGAACTACCAGATGGCGTAGGAGCAAAAAGATTGTTACTTGAATTGTTCTGCTTCCCAAACACTAACTGAGAGGAGCCAGACGAGCTCGACGACTGACTAAAAGCTGTAAAAAAAATTCCATATATTAATTAATAAATAGTTTATTGTAGATAATCAGTGAACAAAGTTTCTTCACTATACTTATGATAACAACAACAACAACAAACAATGCTAAATAATCGTATGATCAAGCTCACATAGAAATCTAAATAACACTCCCTCCATTTAACAATGAGTGCCACTTTCGCAAATAAATTGTTTCAAAATTGTTTTGCAAACACATCCTAGTGCCTCTTTCGTTAGTAATTTTATAGACTAAATTAAACACATTCGAGAACTAAATTGACTACTTTAAAACATATTCAAGAACCAAAATGACTGATTAGAGAGACACTTTTGAATGCGTTTGTAATTTCTACTATTGCATTTCTTAATATATATGTATAAATCCTAAACAACAACAAAAAGGAGGACGTAACGTAGAACGCAAGAATGAAGAATGAATAATAATAATAATAATAATAAATAAGTGGAATTAAACGAGTAAACAAAACTCAAAAAGAGAAACGATAATAATATATTAATTAAGAAAGAAAGGGAAAAATCTTACGATATAGTAGAAGCTGCATTGTAGTATTGAAGAGAAAGCTTTCAGCCACGGGCGTTCGTTCTCTATGTTTTTAAAATCAAGCGATTAAAGTGTTCTTGTTGTTATATATATACTGCATTCTATAGCGTGAAATCTCCGTTGGAGCCTTTTTTTTTTTTTGCTTATTTTTTAAGTCAGAATGATTTTTATTTTTATTTTTATTTTTTGCTAATTCCGCTTATTTTTTAAATCAGAATGAATTTTATTTTTTTTGCCATTCGTCAGAATGGTTTTTAATCTGCTTATTTTTTACGTCACAATATTTATTCAAAACTCAAAATAAGCTGTAATTATTTATAGGATCTAATTCATATATGCGTTAACAGTGAAAGACTAAAAAATTTAAGGAATGTATAATAGGTGGACCAACTAGTTTTCGAAATTGGGTGGCTAAAATTTCAGTTAAGATGAAATAGGGAGATAAAAAATGCATTTTAACCATTTATTTTGTTAACCCTTCAGAACCTATTAAGGGTAATATTGATATGAGTGGTGCTATATGGCACGACACTCTAATTACACGACAGTGTTTTTTTTCCTTAATTTGCTTCTAATTTCATCATAAATGTGCTTTTGCTTTTTAGATCTTAAATGAATAGAAATCCTTCAAAAAAAAAAATCTTAAATGAATAGAACAACACTTAGATAAAGGTACACCGCTCACCTCTCAGTGAAAAGTGATATGTTTTGGCATTTGAGTCCAAACTAGCAGAGTTTATATAAATATATATTATATCATAGGATTGATATGGAGTAACACAACACTTTCACAACTTCACGAGAGAGATATGTATATGTTGGTACAACACTGTCATCAAATAAAAGAGAGAAACATGTTGTCGTGCAACATGCACGAAAAATTATGTTGTGCTCTTTATCATTATCCTATTGATATTGGTTCTTCTTCACCCTTGGGAGAAGTTAAATCTTCTTTAAATTGTGATGCTGCATTAAGGACTGGCTTGAATTTAAATCGAAATGGGTCAAGGCAAACTCTTTCTGAGGATAAAAAGAAATCCTTTTGATATGTCCAAGACATAACAAAAGGATTTTCCAAAATTTAATTACATTCCATGTAACACAATGTACCAAAGCGCAAATGTTAATATTTCACTTGCTCGGATTGCGGATGAGGATTGCTGCTCCGATTGTTCATGCGACTGTCTTTCCTTGTCAGTTCCTTGTGCATGCTCTCAAGAAACTGGTGGAGAGTTTGCTTACATTTCACAAGGTTTGTTGAGAGAAATTTTTTTAACAGATTGCATGTCTATGGTAAAGGAACCCCAGCATCGTCATTATGTGTATTGTAAAGAGTGCCCAATTGAGACGACTAAGAATGAGACCAAACCTGAACTATGCAAGGGGCATCTGGTTAGGAAGTTTATAAAGGAGTGCTGGAGGAAATGTGGATGTGACATGCAGTGTGGAAATCGGGTAGTGCAACGAGGTTTAAGCCGTAAATTGCAGGTAAACTAATCTCTGAATAACTTGCACATTATGAGCTTTGGTTAGTTTTATGTTGTTGTGTTAGATGAAGTTATGGAAAATACGAATCCAATATGTTTAAGGAAGCATTTATGTCTTTGATCTTCTATTTATATTCCATAAATTTATAGTAAATTGAAGATATCCTAATCAAGTTAGAAATTCAGACTAACAGATCAAAAAAGTTAAGTTTGTGGAATGATCTTGTTGTATCAATCTCCTATATGTTTTTTTTTTTGGATCACTAGTTTGTTCACCTTGCTGCAATTGCCACATTGTTTGTTGAATCCCGTAAAATGGTGATTCTTATTATTACAGGCCGTTATTGTTGCTAAACTTATTGTGTTTGATCTATGATTGAGACCTTCTTATCTTTTATTCTTCAGGTGTTCTTGACTCAAGAAGGAAAGATTTGCCCAAGGGATCCTTTGTCTGTGAATATGCAGGGGAGATTTTAACCAATTCAGAATTATATGACAGGATTGTGTATAGTACCTGCAATGATAGACATACATATCCTGTAACACTTGATGCAGATGCAGACTATTGTTGATTTCAGTTTGTTTTTATACCTTAGCACTTATGTTGTTAGTTGTCTATCTCAATAATTATAATTTCTGTGAGCTAATAGTTTGTTTGAAATTATGAAACATTTGAGATGAAATACAGTTGTGGTTGTTGTTGAAATTTTTATTGATGTAAAATACTTGATTTGGAATGCTTAGTAATTAAAGACGATTTTCGTTAACTACAATGAAGAGAGAATCCAACTTATGTGTTAAGTACTCATTGTGATTTGAAATAGAAATTGTTTGCTGGAATGAAGACTCGAAGAATTCAGCTATGCTAAGAATCAAACCTTAACAGTGTGTTTGGATTAAGGGTTTAGGAGGGGAGAGTTTACTTTTCATTTTTAAATTACGGATTATATAACATGTTTTTCTAAAATAAATTAAGTGTGATTAAAGTATTATATGATTGTTTATCATGTTAATATGTTAACTTTTTATAAAACATTTCATAGTCTCCGTAATTTAAAAATGAAAAGTAAACTCTCCCCTCCCTTCTCCTCCTAAATCCTCCATCTAAACACACCCTAAAGTCTTTTTTTATACAAGGATGAATACCTTATCAAAAAAGCTATAAGGTACAACTTATTGGTAATATAACAAAAACTAACCCTGTTTAATCTTTTAAAGAAGCACATGAAGGAATAACTTTCCCGCTATTGTTTGACGCTAAATTTAATGTTGGGAACTTGACAAAGGCACGTGGAACTTGACAATTTAATGTTGGGAATTACTTTTCCTACGCTATGGCCTTCTCCTGCGCCCTGTAAAATTTCCAAAAATGTTCTTGTGCATTCCGGAATTTAAATCCGGATTCATGTTTACTATTTTGGATTTTATAACCCAGACAATTCTTATGTATAATCAGTTATCAGACTCTCTCACATTTCAGCAGTTTTGAGTTTTGCTTTTAAAAACAACAAAAAAACTAAGTAAAAAATGCTAAAAACCTGTCAAATAAGATCATAAAAATATAAAAATAGCACCAAAAAATTCTAAAAATCAAATAAAACTAATGCAAATTTTTCGGATTTTTCTGAGAATATGAAAAATAAAAAAAAAATGAAAAAATGGGTCTAAACGATGGAATTTTGGATTTTAAGGGGCGGAGTCCCGTAAGAAGTCCCTCCTATGGGAGTCATGATCCTTGAATTTTTTCTGATTTTCTGGGGAAGTTTCGGAGCAATCCGATCAAGTAGCCTAAAAACCCGATTTTTGGCTAAAAACAGGTAACAATGACCCAAAACAGAAGGATGAGAGTTAGGAAGATTAATATTGTCCCTAAAATGACTATCCATGTTACAAACATGTTTAGAATTTGTGCTGATACAGTTCAGATTATATAATCCGAATTGTTTTACCTTAAAAAAAGGTGTTTAGGGGGTTTCCGGATTACACATGCGCCCTATTTTTTGAAGTTTCCGGATTACAAAATCCGGAAAAATCCGTTACTCATTTTTCACCCTTCAACAAAAGAAAACATCATTCCGGATTATAAAATCCGAAAATTCAAGGGCATTTTTGAAAAAAAAAAATAGGGCGCGCGAGGAAACCCACGAGTTGGAAAAAGTAAATCCCTTTAATGTTTTGGTCATGTCTCATGTTAGGGCCACTAACTAAAATGACTATCTTCACGGAGACATGATTTGTGGCCACAACGCATGTGTCGATAAAGGAAACAAAAATGCTTCAAGATAGAAAAAAGTGAGTCAACATGGAGCGCCACATACATCTAGAAATGGGAAAAATCACATTATCTACGAAAATATCCGAATGAAGCTAGATTTTGTAGGCCATGTTTTAACTCTTCTTGTGGTGATGTTTTAGTGGATGGAGGTGGAAGAGGAGCCGTGAAAAGAGTTTGGAATGGATTATTTGTATAGGGCGCTCGGTTAGATCTTGATGGTGAATAACAAATGGTCCACCGTGAACCACATGTCTCACTTCACTACTGCCCAATTACCTATATGATATATCCAACTTCTCTATCAAAATTTCATATCAGCAATGAAAATCACCCGAATTTGCCTTTTGCTTCCAGATTTTGTTGGTTTGGTCCTAAAATGTTCTTGAGCAACTTCACAGGCTTGTACTTGTACACTTCTAGACATGGGATCAATAATGAGGTTTTGAACAATAGAGGAGAATTTAACATAGTGTTTGATTGGAGGGGGAAAAAATGTTTGATTCAACAGATAGAGTTAAAGGGAGTAAAATAATAAGAAAGCATGGTTGAGACTGAAGCCAAAACCAACGAATCATTAACACAGAGTTGAACTCCTATCCAGAAAGAAGTTTGTTTCCTTCATTTTGAGGATTATCCAAACATATGTACAATTCATTAAACTAGGGTAGAATGAACAAATTATTTACCCATCATGTTATCATATTCAGGCAAAGCAGAAGCTTTGCATATGGGACACATGTTCTTCATAGATAACCACTTTCTAATGCAGCTCACATGGTAGTCATGTCCACAAGTTTTCAGTTTCCCAACGTCGTCCATGTTCTTGTATTCTTCCTGTAATTTTCAGTGAAGATCAGTAAGCACCGGACTATTAGCGATTTACAATCCAAAAGCACCCCAAGTTTTTCAAAGGTTAAAAAACAAAACAGTTAGTGAAAGATGTCAAAGTTGCATATAATATAACAAAGCAACCTCAGATAGTCAGATGACATACAAACAGAAATCAATTACCAAAAATACTGTTTGACTCTACACAACAGGAACAGAAAAAAGGAATTTCGCACCAAGCCTTGTCCTACCCGTTTCCACCAAAAAAGGGAAGTGTCGTACCAACTTTAACACACAAATCCTTGGACTCTATCATGATTTATCTTATTTTAAACAAACAAAAAAAAGCATTTTTATCTGGAATGATTTGGTTTTCTTAACTAGTGCCCCCGGGCAACGGTTAGCATTTCCCTAGTTTATATTGAATGTTCAGTAACAAAAAATGGATGCCTTATTTATTCTGCATGGTAAAAGGAAATATACCAGACAAATTGCACAAGTTCCTTCTTGACTTTGCTCAGCTGAACAGTACAATGTTTTTGTCAAATACATAGAAATCAAATCCTCAGATAATCCTGTGCCCACACTGCCGATTCTTTCTCCAAGTGCAAGTAGTTCCTGGTCGATCAAAGCATCCAAATCCAAATATTAGACAGCAATATTATTAATTATAACACATGAAACAAAAATAATTACCTCATAGCTCATGTTGTCTATGTCCATCCTCATGTCCCTATGCTGATCATGTATATTCGGAGAACCATACTGTGAAGCACAATCAACAATCATGAAACACGTAAAAACAATAAAACCAGATTTGATTTGTATACCACTGAAAAAAGTCTGGCAGTAGTTATAAAGCCAGAAAACAACAATCTTGCTGATAATCATGAGCATCACAATTAATCCAGTTCATAAATTGGAACAAACATGCCTAAATTTTGCTAGCTAGCTGAACATTTCAATTTAATGGTATGGCTAAGACGGATAACACAAGAATAGAACTTCAGAGAATTGAGATATAGATACCTCACGGAAAAATCGATCATTGCGACCAGCCTCGTCAGACAGTGAACGATATCTATCACTATACATCCTTGACCCGTTCCTATCACTACTCTGCCAACCAACGGAGCTCAATGGCCATGGATCTACAGCAGAGTCACTTTCAGCCAGTATATGCAATCCATCTTCTGAAGGTGCCGCATGTCCAAAGCAAAAGCTTGAAGAAGCGCTAAAAGTTGTGATGGGTCTTTGAGAATAGTTACCATGAACTCCCCAAGTAGTTTGAGTCAGATTATTCTGAAAAAATTGAGGAGCAGGGGGATTTCTTCTTGTACTAAAATCATTATGGTCCACACCTACAGGAGCGTTACTATAATGCCTTCCAACAAGAAAATGACTTGTCTCGTAGCTAAAAAAAGCACTTGAATCTGCATTTTAATTCAACAATCACATTAACATAAAGTAAAAGGAGAATGTAAGAGTGTTTCTACTAATTTTAACTAAAAACAAACCTGACGGTAATACCCTTCCATGAGCAGGATTTATACTCATTTGGCACCAATCCCTTTTCCAATTGCTAGAAGTTTGACTTGAAAGATCAACTGGTCTAGAATGGTTAACTGGCATGCCAGTAGGGTATGAGTTGTGAGGAGAATTACTCCACAATTGGGTTCTTTGCGGATTTGATTCCAAATCAAATCCAAAACAACGCCTCACATTCCTTGAAGAACCCTCACCCCTTATTGGAAGGCCACTACCTCTAAATGAAGGGGTCATAGAAACATGATCCCAAGGCATATATTGAGAATCCATGTATGGCTTCTCTAGAGGTGATTCTGAAGATAAAGGAAGATCAGATGCACTTCTAGCATTCACATGTCTGCTTGTACTGCCACTCTCATAGATTGAAGGAACACCAGGGCCCTTCCTCTTGTGAGACCCCCATCCACTTGTTAGTGTACGATCAATAAAACCACCATCTACATCAGGAAATGATTGTCTCTGATAATTAGAGTTAGAAGGTTGGGATGCATAATTTCCAGACACTTCAAAGGAAGTTCCAGCACTTGATGAATGAAGAAAATGATTGTGAGAAGTTCCTGATGCATATGATTGATGACGGAGTGCTTCAGTGTTTACACTTGATGATGCATATCTATTTGACCTTGCTGCAGAGTTCCAATGAGATGGAAAAGAAATGCTATCTGTAGACATATTTTCCGAAGGGTGACAAAAAGAACCACTATCTGAAGTGCCACTCCTACCTGCAATAGATAACTAATCAAATCAATACGGCATTGATGAGAGAAAAATAAATATTTACCATTGAAATGTAGGAAATGAACCAAAAACACAAGGGAAATTTGGCTACAGTAACAATACCAAGGTGCATATAATGTTGTTGAGTATGCATATGATTCCAGTTCTGGTCAGGATCACTCTCAAACATTGGAGATGCACTATAAAAATGTCTATGCCCCATATCCTACTGGTTGCGATCTCAGGATTCAAAATAGACAGTGTGTGAAGTTAGACTAGCAAATTACTTACAACCTGGCACCTGCAAGGCAAAAGAGCATCTGAAATCAAACTGCATTAACATTTGTAAGTGACCAGAAGTTACCCATAAATTCAGCAAGAAAAATAGCACAAAAGTAAAAGTAAAATAAATACTAAGTTTTTGTATTGTATATAATTTATTCTAATTCTGATCCATTGAATTGAAACTGCAGAGTCCCCCCCATTGTCATGTCAAAATATACCGTAAACACTGCAACTTGTGTAGTCAAAATACTTTGCTGGATGCCAAAGTCAATTTAAATACTTCAAGTGAGAATGAACCTCACTTACTAGTCGTTTGGAGATACTTGAGAATGAACCGCACTTACTAGTCGTGTGGAGATATTTACAATGAGGGACAAGGGGGAGAAAACAACAGATGTGTTTATGCAAGCAGAAGCAAAATGAACTATAACTAGAACTAGAACCAAAACTTAAACTCATTTTATAAAAATTTATTATGATTATTATCATAATCAGCAATCGAAAGTAATGAGTTTGAATCCTGGAGATAATTCAGATGGTCTTGTAAGGCAGCATTTTTAGTATAAACAGTTTTACTAGCAATAGAGCAAAAGTACTCCTACAGTTACACCTAGCCTGACCTTCCTCCTCCACTTGGAGCATATACAACCACCACTAGAACTTCCACATGTCTACATGAATAGATAAAAGTCCTTAGATTACCGATATATTATTCATCAGTTTTCATCATTTGTCATTCAATCCTTTATAGGGAAAAAGGTTTAAGACCTACAGAAGAAGACCACCTAGCTTGAGATTTCATGTCCTGCTGCAAAGAAGAATACCAAAGAAAAGATCGAAAGGGTAAATAATAGGTAACTATGTGATATAAGATCGCAATGTATATCATGAATCATGATGATGTTTATAATTAGACAATAGACCAATACTTACAGGATAAACTAAATTATCTTTGTTACTGTTCCAAGTACCACCAAATTGCATGAAAGGTGAAGGTTACATATCTGGTGAATCAGAATTAAGCTAAGGAATTCACAATAAATTGACAGAAACTAACCTGTAAAACACTAAAGAGATGCCACTCGTAATCTTCTAAACCCACTAAGTCTAATCACTTGAAGCCAGACTCAGAATGCGACTCTCCACTCACAAAAGGAAGATCACAATTCAGTATACAACAACAACAACCAAGCCTTGGAAGATCGCTAAGGAAGATCACTAAGTGGGGGTCGGCAACATGAATCAAATGACGTCACAGTGGTCTATCAAAAACCATGTCTTTCTCCAACTCATTAATCTCTAGATCCTTCGTAATAGTTTCTGTTATAGTTTTTTTAGGTTTTCCCCTACCTCTAGGGATTTGACTCCCCTCCATTTGATCTACTCTCCTTGCTACAGAATCCACAAGTCTTCTCCCTACATGCCGAAACCACCTAAGTCTAGTTTTGCATCACATAAAACACCTGAGGCACTCCTCAATTTCAACCACCCAGCTCGGATTCGATGGTTTACACCTCCTTCTATTTCTCCGTTGTTTTGTAATATAGACCTAAGATATTTAAACTGAGTAACTTGTGGTATGGTATGATCTCCAACTTTCACCTCTAGGCTAGAAACGCTTCGTCTCTTGCTAAAACTATATCCCATATACTTTGTCTTGCTTCTACTCAGGCAAAAGTCATATGTTTTCTAAGACTAGTCTCCAAGCCTCCAACCTCCCATTTAATTCTTCCCTCAACTCTACAAGTAGGATGATATCATCTGCAAACAGCATGCATCTTGGTGCTCAATCATGGATGTGTTCCTTAAGTACATCCAAAACTCAGGTGAAAAGATAAGGGCTTAGTGTTGAAGATCACAATTCAGTATGAGGTAAGAAAATGAAGATGGGGAAAAAATATAAGTAGTAAACCCATGCAAAGGAGAACAGATGATACGGTGGATACTTAAATTAGATGAATGATGTTTCCTTACTCTAGCTCACTGTATGTAGGAGACAGAGCTTAGATACCACATAAAAAGAGGAACGGTTAGAAATAGGATGACTCAACAACAGACTCACCTGGCCAGGTTTACAAAGAATCACTCAGCAGGTATTATCATTTGCTATTCTATTCCTGCACTTGAAAAAGATAATCAACTATGCGCACAATCAGGCACAAAAAGGGCAAACTCCCTTATGCACCTTGTAATTAGTTAAGACAAAATTGAACAAAAAAATTAAGTAAATCCAATGTACCCAGAATAATTAAACCACAAAGACAATTTGTTATTGAAGCGGAGAATGACCGGGGATAAGCCTATTGTGAAGTCAGCTATGCTTACAAAACAAACCTGACAGTTCTTTTTTATACCAAGGATGAAAACCTTATCAAAAAAGCTATCAGGTAAACTTATTGGTAAAACCACAAAAACTAACCATGTTAATCTTTTAAAAAAGCACATGAAAGTCCAAAAAATTTCTACTAAAAATAGACAGCAATTTTACCACAATAGAGAATACTTTACCATTAATATACCATTTTTTCTTCTATTGTTTGATGCTAAAGTTAAGCTCCATCAAGGGCAGGGTCCAGACCCATTATGGATCCATTATATGCACTCTTACCTTGCATTACCAAGAGACTGACTCCACGGCTGAAATCTGTAATCTCTATTCGTATGGCAGCAACTCTAACTATTGTGCCAAGGCTCTACTTTATTGTATCATAGTATAAGTCAAACTGATTTGTTCAAGAAAGGTTTGCTTAACCTCAATCAGTTAATTCCAACTTGTCACATCATTGATGGCAAATAGTTATCATCTCTGTCTACATAGGTATCTTACAAAATAATGAATTGTGATTTAAGACTAAGACAAATAATTAGCTATAGATAATCATAATATATACACACACACACACACACACACACTTACTTCTGAAATAGAAAGTTTTTGTCATTAAATTATATTATGCAAGTATGTTCTTTATACGAGCACATTTCTGAATCTGTCTATATTTTAGACTGTAATCGTGTGGCATGTTGATTTTACATTGGACAAAAAGTTCAATATATTTTAGAAAGTTTCAATGAAGAATATGATAAAAAAAAATTCAAACCAAATAGAATGACTAATACCACAAAAAAAAAAACTGCATTTTAATGGAATATTAACAATCAAAGCATGTCCAATATCCAATTGTACATGAAAAGAAATTATTGAGGTTTGCCTTAAAAAGACCCATTTCGACACAACAATAAAAAAAATTAGGATGAATATGCTCAAACAAAGAAGAAATTTTCCACCAATAAAAAGAAATTTTCCACCCCAATAACTGGGTAAAGCAAAGGGCAGAAAGTTCAGCTTTCTGGCTATGCTATTAACAACACTAGTTTCCATTCATTTCTCGACATTTAGGAATATAAGTGGAACCAACACCTGGTTATCGAACAGCTTCACCGTCAACAAACCCACAGGATCAAAATCAAAATAAAACATTATCAAACACGCACGAATCCAAGTAATGAGAGCATTGTAGAATCCAAAAATAAAACTTGCTCTACTGATGGTGCTTGTAGGGGATGGCTGTCAGTGGGTTCTAAGGCAAATGGACGGATAATAAAGATTGAATAATCTTGTATTAATCTACTGTCCAAATTCAAAACGACTGAACGCCTAAAAACTGACAACACTTGAGGAAGAAGAAAACTGAAAGGGGGTCAACCAGAAAGCTCTGGTACCAGACTGAAATTTTCAGAATTATATTGAAAATATACAATGATATTGTACATATTAGTTTTTTTTTTAGGTAAGATGAGATTGTATGTATTTATATATGGAAGAGATAATATCTGACAAAATGAAATTAGAAAACAACAAGAATATCTAAGGATACTATATCAAGTAATAAAACCAAAGAGATAATAATATTATAATTACAAATCAATGCTATAGGGAAATTACTATCAAGGTTTACAATCATCTACAACTCTGCATCTCAGAACCTCTTTTAGGAGGACCTTAACAAAAAAAATATTTCTTCACCCTTCCCTAGATTGCTTGTAACACACTTTTCTCTAGATTTCTAGTAACACACCCTTCTCTAGATTGCTAGTAACAGTAACACAGACATCTTTCTTCACTAAAGACTGGAATGTGAAAGATCTATTGCTGCTAAATCCTCAATATAATTTATAGGCCATTTCACTAAGCGTCCCATATGAATTTGATATGATGGCCATATTCTAGTTGAAAAAATCCTACATAAATCTTTATCCCAATTAAAGGAGGATCTTTGGTACCAATACACTTTCTCCTTCCTAAACAGAATTTGGTCTATAACAATCCACAACGGCAGCACATCATTAGGCTAATAAATCCTGACAAAACAGAACATGTCAAAGTAATCAGTTCTGCGATCACCCCATAAATTAAGATTTAAAAGTTTCTGCTGCAACATCATCTGTAACTCAGTTAATATAATAAAGAAGCCAAATGAAGAAATTTGGTCACTTCCATAACCTATACAGTGCTGATTCCAGGTAAAAACAGGTTGTTACTGGCATAATATAAATAACAACACTGCTGTTTTATCATTATAATATGAACCCAAAGGTATGAGGAGTCGTATAACTAAAACTTTGACCCATTAAGTGTAAATTGTAAAAGGAAAGGAAGCGAGACAATGAAGAAATTCCAATGCAAACACATCTCACCGGTACATGCGGCTGTAAGCATATATTCACCAATAGAAACAAGAAACCTGCATGATAAAAACCATCTAAACCTAAATGATTCTATGGAAATAAAAACAAAAGCAACAATACATGCCAGAGAAACCAATATACCAAACCATAATGCATGTGATATGTAATTACAATTGTTTGAGAGCAAAATATCGCAATAAACAGCATGTATAGATAGACAAGAGAAATGAGATAAAGCTGAAAAATAGAACAGTAAAAGATTTTCACTTCTTTTCACAAGGTCTGAACTCTGAACAAAGAATTAAACTCATTGTTAGTATATGAACTATATACTCAACAAACTGTACATTTTATAATATTAATAACTAACAAGAATCCATTCCAACACAGAAAAGGGCTTAAAGAGCATGACAATGATAAACAAAACTAAATCTAAGACTTTACGAGGGACATCAAACATGGTATCCATAAAAAAAAGGAACTCTTTCAAATAACAGCCAGATTATAAATTTATGATATATGAACGATTTGGTTATAGGGGTACACCAAAGGGTACACAATTACAACGTGCACACATTATCTATAAGCATTGACGCCAGACACAATACTAGCACCGACATCAGTAATAATTTGAAAAAATGAATTGATAGAATGTAATCACATGTGTCTATGCCTCACCGGACACAAATTCAATTAGAGGTGTCGGTAATTATGCAGATTTGACCAATTTACATATAAACTTTATTTCCCATGTTTCAATAGTTACTTTCATTCGTCAAAATAAAATATTAGGGGTGATTTTGTTAAGATGAACTTGTATTTCCACCATTTCTACTAGACATTTGCTATCTCCGTAGCACCGACTGATGGAAGTTGAAAGGCGTGTCCAGTGTCCGACACATGTGATTATGTTCAATTATATCATTTTTTTTTTTCAAATTTTTACCGTTGTATCCATGTCTATTTCGTGTTCATGTCAATTTCACTGCTTCAAGTACAGAAAGAACAAAAATGAACAATAATCGAAAATCAAATTCATAAACCGCATAACTTCACATAGGAAATCCAAAACTGAAAAACGAAACAAATAATATGGAAATCATGAGAGTTGCGAGGAAGGAAAAAGTATGATCAAAACTGCAAAAAAAAGAAAAGGAAAACAAAACAAACATGCATTGGAGAGGGTGATGATGCATACATCATGAATAATCAACGGTAAGATTAGAGAAAATGAAAGTCGAAAATGAGCGAGTAAAAGTTCGATCATCCATTAGAATCAAAGGTATTTGAAAATGTAAGATGGAATCGGGTAGATAAACGTGCCTTGGGAATCGGTTAAGGTTCGGTGCCGGTGAAGCTACGATCGCTCATACGCCGCCGGAAAGAGTAGCAGAGAGATTGTAGTTTCAGGTGGAGGAGGAGAAGAAGAAGAATGAAGGGGTGGAATTTTGTGACAAGCACGCATTTACTGTGCAGGGGAAGCACGCGATAATCGTTTAATCCAAATCAGATGGTCCAACAAACTCAATTTTCAATTTTAATATTTCTAATTTTTAATTATATAATAAAAATTTATGCTTTTTCAACATTTGATTTTAATGAGTATGAATCGTTCAAGAGAATAATTTTTAGATATGACTTAATAAGTTTGATTGAAATATTTTAGTGAGAGAAACTTACGTGACATTTTTTGATTTCGCATCTTTTGTTGCAATGATTTGAGCGTCAACGTTGCAGATCCAGAAGCATGGGTATTCTGGTGATTTAGATTTTATCATATTATTTGTAGACATTTTGCCATTGTATGCTATTAACTTGGGTGTTGTGAGTTTGTTCGCAAATTCACCATTTACATTTTTAGCGATTTGATCATGTTATTGTCTCTGATGTATTCTATCAATTTGAATGAATGAATATCCTTTGTTTTTGTCAGAAAAAAATGTTTTTGATTCTATAAATATACTAACTTTTCGTTTTAGTCCCTATAAAAATAAAAATTTTCTTACATATTTAGTCCTTATAAAAATTTTCAATCACTATGTTTGATCCCTCATAGTTAAATATTTTTTTTTGTATTTTTTAATGAAGTTGTGCAGAAATATGTAGAATATTGTCAAAATCACTCCCTTACAAAAAGGAAAATTTCACTCAAAAAAATTAGAATTTTTTAATAAAACATATTTAATTCATGTTTTGTTAAAAAATTCTAATTTATTTTAAGAAATTCTTATAATATTATACATTGTTCTGCAAAATTTTATTTAAAATATGAATTCTACATTGAGTTTACTTTAAAGGAGAGACCAAAAGTGAAGATAGAAAAACTTTTGAAAAACTAAAAGTAGAAGAAATTTTTTAAAAAGACTAAAAAGAAAAGTTAACATATTTATACGAATAAAAAACATCTTTATTTTTAATTACCTTTCAACTTAATTTTATAATATCAATCATTTTCTACTCAGAATCGGCGGGCTAACATAAATTACTTTTGGTAGGGGTCAAGAATTGGTTTTTTCTTTTTTGAAGGAAGAATTTTTTTTTTCTTCTTCTTAAGTTTGTTAATTTCATATATTTTTATTTATAATTGTCAAATATTTAAATAAGGAAATTTTTATGAACAATAAAAAAGTTCTTTTGTTTAGTTTTTTTTGTAAAGAGTTCTTTTGTTTAGTAGAAAATGTTATAATGTACTTTTTTTTTATTAAATAGTCTAGTGTTGGATATATTTTTTTGGTGTACAATGCTAAAACAAAACAAAAAAAACAAGAGTTACTCTCTCAAATAGAAAATAATTCTAGTCGTATCACTTTAGAAAAAATTGTTGAGGTTTATCGGAGGAGACTCACGTCAAAGAAACTCAACATGAGAAGAAAAAAATTGATAAAAAAATAAAATCTGCACATTGATTCATTCCTTAAGGGAGGTGTGATTAACCATAACAATTCTCTGCCCCAATAACTCATTTATATCTTGAATTAAAACAACATAAGCAATTAAGCATGAAACCTCTTAGATATATGCTATCATGTACTTATCACATGTTAAAGAATTTTATAGTAATTTTATTTTAAAAGCCGCGTAATTAAATTCTTTAAGTATATAAAAATATTTTTTTAGGAGAAAAATACAAATTTATTGTTATCAATATAAAATTTATCTTCTTTAAACAAGAAAATACAAAAAATTTACTTTAATTTTTTTTAATATACACCCTTATAACACAAATTGATGACCAATAACTTAAACAAGTTACCTTACAAAAAAAAAAGTATATTCCATAAAAAGGCTTGTAAAAAAAAACATTCCATAAATATTCGTGTGTGGGTGTTACCCACTTATTGATTTTTTTCTTATAATTGTGAAAATTAAAATAAATCTTTTTTTTAGTAGTTGTTATAAAAAAAATCTTCGTGAACTGTAAAAAATACTTTTGATTATCATCCATCATGTTTGTATTGCTACAGCTGTGTCGTGTCCCTAATCTCTCTCTCTCTTTTGAAACCTTTGTCGAGTTGAGCCACAACTAAAAAACACAACAGATCCAACTCCAAATTCATCACAGTTCCTGTTGACTCTAGTCAAAATCCAAAACATCACTATGAGCGTAATCGATCTTCTAACACGAGTCGATTCAATCTGCAAAAAATACGATAAATACGACCTCGATAAGCAGAACAATGCCAATGTCTCCGGCGACGATGCTTTTGTCCGTCTCTACGCTTCCGTCGACTCCGATATCGAATCCCTTCTTCAAGTAAGTAGAATTTTTTTCCCCAATTTGAGTTTTTTGAATTTTATTTACTTTTTATTGAATTTTTCTGTAGAAAGCTGAAAAAGCTTCTAATGAAAGAGGGAAGGCATCTGCTGTAGCGATCAATGCGGAGATTCGTCGTACTAAGGCTAGGTTGTTGGAGGAAGTTCCTAAGTTGCAGAGGTTGGCTCTCAAAAAGGTTGTTTTTTTGTTTTGTTTTTGGAATTTGATTTAATTTTGGTTGGAATGTGTAATTCAAAATCTGGGGTGTTTTATTTGTGGATTATCAATAATCTTGTGATTAGAGTTTTTTTTTATTATCTGTAATAAAGAATGCATAGATCGGCCAAATTGTTAATGATGTAAGTAACTAATAAGTTGTTAGTAGCTAAGATAATTTGTTGATTCTTTTATGAAGTTTGAAATTTGAGAAAGAAATTAATCCAATTTCTCTATTGTAAGACACTCAGTTGTAAGGAGAGTAGATCAGATCAAGGATAGTCAGATCACTAGAGGCAGAGAAAGACCTAGAAAAACTATTAGAGAAATTATTAGGAAAGACTTGGAGGAGACTAATGAGTTGGACCAAAACATGGTTTATGATAGAACATTATGACGTAATTTGATCCATGTAGCCGACCCCACTTAGTGGGATAAGACTTGGTTGTCGTTGTTGTCTCTATTGTAAGACACCCATTTTAGTTTTTTTTATGAGTGCAACTATCTAATCTTTAAAAGGGGTAGACTTGTAATTTCTGCATATAAATATATTTTCTTCTCAGTCTATAACCGACTTATTCATGTTTTCTGCAAAGCTCGTTTGTTTTGATCTAAGCAGCTTGATAGCATGCAAAGCTTCTAAGTTATTGAAGGTGTACATTTTGTATGATGCAAGATTAATTGTATGCACAGGTAAAAGGCCTTGAGTCGCAAGAATTTGCTGCCCGTAATGATCTGGTTCTTGCACTGCCAGAAAGAATCCAAGCTATCCCAGATGGGACTCCTGTTGCGCCAAAACAAACTGGTGGATGGGCATCTTCTGCCTCACGCCCTGAAATTAAATTTGATTCGGGTAATTGAAGCTATATTCAACTATAGCATTTCATCTGATAGATCAGCTCGATACATTATGTGTGAATAATTGAATCATCTTAATTACAGATGGCCGATTTGATGAGGAGTACTTCCAATCTACTGAGCAATCAAATCAATTCAGGCAGGAATATGAAATGCGTAGAATCAAACAGGCAAGTTACTTTTACCAGTTTTGAGAGATTTGCTGTGTTACCACTCCGGTAATGGTTTCAACTTACAACTTACAAATCTAATTGGACGTTAACTTTATAGGATCAAGGTTTGGATATGATTGCAGAAGGATTGGATACTTTGAAAGACATGGCACATGACATGAATGAGGTCAGTTGTTTCTTAGTACTTTCTATGTGTTCCATCATGTGGCTGCTTGTGCATTTGCAATAATTTTTTACGCTTGTCATTTATATGATGTAAACAGGAACTGGATAGACAAGTTCCCCTGATGGATGAGATTGACGCTAAGGTGAGAATTGTCACTTTTTGTCTTCGTACAAAGCCTAAAAGCATGGAAATTTATGCTTTTGAAGTTTGAATTAAAGAGTTGAAATAATATGATGCAATTGTTTTTCATCTTTACAGGTGGACAAGGCATCCTCCGATCTTAAGAATACTAATGTTAGACTTAAAGACACAGTTAATCAGGTTATCTAACTACATCTCTTTTTGTCTTAGATTTCCATCCATTTCCATATTTATTTGCGATGAATTTTTGCTGAATCTTGTGGTTTTTTTTTTGTTGCCTTTTTTCCAGCTTCGATCCAGTCGAAACTTCTGTATTGATATTGTTTTGCTGATTATAATTCTGGGAATTGCTGCCTACTTATACAAGTAAGGCTTCCGATCTCTTTTCAGTTTCCATAGATTGATAAATGATAAAGCACGATTCTTCTTCATGAATTTCAAACGTAACTTTAAAACATGGATTTCCTATGGTAACCTTGAGCTGTATCTTAATCTAAAATTGGCCATACTATGCAACCTTGCTGCGGAACATAATCTCACTTTGTTTTCTCTCCGTCCTATTTCACATATACCTGTTTTTATCTTCACATGTAATCTCATCACCTATTTTCTTCCAGTGTTATCAAATCTAGATAACGACTTGACCTATATAACGCTATAGCGAGATTGTGGGGTGGCCCTTATTTTGAAATTTTTATACAATTTATATAAATTGTCGGACAAGATTTCATGGTTCGACTGAAACCGTACTACCGTATAAAATTTAGTGAATGGGTGGGTGGGCTTAAGAATGCTACTAAAGTCAATGGTTTTAAAGTAAGAATGGATTGAAACAATGGGGTTCGGCTTCAAATAATACAATCAAGCAGCAAGTCCATTAACCTTAACCAACTGACACTGCACAATTTGAAAATAGAGAAATACCAATGCTAAAAAAGTCAAAGTCACTCTAGTGTGAGAAATAGTGTGACATGACTACTCTTATTTGCGCCTCTAGTTTTGTCTCCTCCTTTGGTATCTGTACTGTGCTAACACTTCACTGAACTTTGATATAATTTGGGAAGTTTAGGTGAAGTGTGCGTAAATCCTACCCATCGTTGACCCTTATGCGGTCTCCATGAGCCATCCACCGTTCCACCTCAGATCATCCCCACCGTCACACCCGATGCCTCCCTCACTTTGCTCTGGATCGTCCTCTTTCTTGACATCAGTAATATGTGCTAGAGAGGAAGGTGAGAAAAATCTGGTGCTGATGGGTACACCATTAGATGCATGAATTCTCTCAATCGGACGCTCTTTAAAACTTGTGCACGGTACAAGACCTATGTAGCTTGTGCTCAATATAATTGGCCTGTCATTACCTAGTAAAACTACCGATAGAAGATATAAGAAAGACAAAAAATAGAATAGGAATTAAAATGTATTCATATGGAACATTGAGTCTGAATCACGTAGATATCAGGCTGGAAACTATCGAACTACTAGAAGAGGCTGCTGAGAAGAATAGGAAAAGTGCAGAAATATAGTGATAGTGTTCTAGGCAATTTGAGAGGCCAAGTCTCCCAAAGTCCCAACTGATTTCCAGCTTGCCTCTGCCCTCCCCTCCCCACCCTTATATTCAAAAACCCCTTATATAAACCCGCACCACTATACTCTGAATCATTTCAATTTCCGATCACATTCTCCCAAAGGGTTTCCTCTCCCTCAACTCCATCAAGGAGTTTGGTCTCCGGTGAATCCTTGCCCCTTTACTCAAGACTGGGTGTGACCACCCCGCTTCTGCTTGACTCTGTGGTTCCTTCTTGCTTCTACATAGAATTTAGTTTGTTTGTTCAAGTAGCAGAGCCCTGCCACATCATGTTATCGACAGCACCCTTTCTTCCCTTATCAATTAGGAGACTAGTTAAGGGAAACTATCACTTCTGATTCTGATTACGAACAAAGCGCCATCTAAGTGGATCACGAGTCACACACACCTTGTGGGCTCCTCCGATACACCTTAGTAACCTTGGGCCTACTGTCAGACATTGTGTTATTTGCAATCTACTCTAGCCAAACAAATTTCTAGAAAAATTTAAATTACACCATCATATAAAAGTTTGATCACTTAGATGGAGATGAGAATAATGTTATGATAGGAATTTTGATAATTTTTTTATATTTTTAAGCTAGGGTTTATGCTCGTATTTTTAATCTCTCCCCTCATTTATTTTCTTTGAAATATATAAATAAAAAACCAGAGTATAAATTAATTTCATTCTTACAATACAATGTTGTGGGAATAAATTATGTCCTGTTTGTACAAAATATTTAAATACTCTTATTCAAGGCATTATTTTACCGTGTTTTAGCTGCTTGTCACTTTGCTGCTAACTGGGACTTTGTAATATCATAGCATGTGTTTTGGGGTGGTGTTTGTCCTTACCTTCTGACTTTCCTTGTGCTCATTTTGCAGTGTCCTAAAGAAATGATATGATGATACACAAAGACTGTCAATGTATTCCCATGATGCCTGTATTAATTTGACAATATTGTGTCTGATTTATTTTTTTAATCTTATCATTGTGAAAATTTCCACCCATCTTGAGAGATACTGTCCTAGTGTCCTTTACTAACAGCCCTGTGCATGCTGTTATGGTTTTTTTTTTTACCCTAAGTATGTTAAATAGCTGCGGCTTGTTTTATGTACTTGTTCAGTGTCGTACTTGGTGAATTAATGAGAGATATCCTTGTGTTTTATATAACATTATTGTTAACTTCGTGCAATTATAAATGAATACAAGTTTTATTCAGCTAGTTTAATTATTAACTAGGAGATGTTCTTCCATGATCACAAATATAAATGAATACAAGATACAAGAATTCAAAACGTTTTTTGAAAGAAAAAAAAAATCAAAGCTTAATTCATGCAGCTAAACTTGTAATACTCTTGATCCACAGTCATAGTAGTCACTCCAAGTCACGAACCAAACCCAACATATGCAAACTAAATATACATTAAACTTTTTTTTAGGGAAAATATACAGTTAAACGTTGATAATGGGTTTTAAGAACTATGATATAGTGTTGTTGAAATTGAAAAACAAATACATGGTAAAGGATTGACATCTTAACCTAAAACAACTGAGCTAGCTAGTTAATATTAAGCTGAAGCAGAGAAACTGAGTTGTGATTACCACAACTTCAGTCTTTATACTTATTATTTGTTAAAAAAAGTATGCATCCCTCTACCGACCAGCATTTGTATAAAAACTACATGTGCATGATGAGCCTAATTCAACTTTTCTATATAGCATTTCTTCGAAGCAAAGTCAAGGGCAGTGCCTTGGAGATGCTTCTAAGAAATATACCTTATTGTTAACTTCGTGCAATATTCCATTCAATTTTATTTTCTCATAAGCGAACCAAAGCAGCGTGTTGGATCTTTTGATGTACTCCTCCTTCCATTTCTATTTAATTGTTAGTAATTTTTAAAAAAATCTGTTTATATTTATCCATTGTGTTTAAATTTCAATGTTGAATTAACTACTTTTTTTTGTCAACTATGCTAATGAAGAGAGGGAGAAAGTAAGTGGGTGACTGAATCAATAAAAAAGTAAATTATAAATTTAAAATTTATTTATCACTCAAAACTATTTATTGTTTATACAAACAATCCTTCATAAACATGTGTATAAGGGTGTTCATGGGTTGGGTCAACCCAGAAAACCTGATCAAACCCATCTAAAAACCCCACAAAAAATGGGTTGAGTTGGGTAATTGGGTGGTTATGGTTTCTAAAAATGGAAAAGCCATAAAATTAAATGGGTTTCGGGTAAAACCAGACTCAAACCCAAAAAACACACTTACGCAATAATGTTAATATTTGTTATCTTTATTTTCAGAGGGTAGAAGAAAATTATATTTCCAAAACATACACATTGTACCCTATATATTGAAAATCAAAACATACTGGAGTTACAAATTAATATGTTGCACTTTTTGGTTATTTTGATACTAATGCAATTTTTTGTCATGCAACTTTAGTCTGTTGCAATTATTTTATGATGGAGTTTATTATTTAATATTCTATGATGCATAAAATTAAAATTATAGTAAAATAAGTTAAACATTTTTTTAAGAAAATTAAAAAGTAGAGTACTATTTTAAAACAAAATTACGAGGATTTATCATTTAGTCATTTAGTATTAAAAAAATAGAAAAATAAATTGGGTAACCCATTACTCAATCCAACCCAACCCAAAAATTAGTGGGTTTGTCCAAACCCACCCAATAGTATAACGGGTGGTTATTTTACTTCACCCAAACTGAAATATCCTATTTGGTTTGGTTTTGGGTTTGGTCAAACCCACCCACGTACACCCTTACATGTGTATATAAGAATGATATTAGAGTATTAATAGCTAGCTACCTAGAGCTGTCACTGATTAAGGGCAATTACTGCTATGATTATGATTATAAATATGCTTGCTTAATAAACTTGTGCTCCACGGTCCATGGATGATATATCTAGATGCTAATGTTTTTCTGAATCCACTTTTGTTTAATAGATAGATGGAGAAAAATTGTTTCAAAGCGGGTGTAAATAAATAATACTTCTTCCGTCCCTTTGTATAAATACCCTCTGCACTCTCAAAGAGTGTTAATAAAAAGCCATGGAGGTAGTAGAAACTAGAAAGTAGTGTGGTTTTTGTTTGACATGATATGAATCTTGCTCACTTGAAATGTGAATCTTGAATGTGGGGCTTTCTTGGCAAAATGAGTGGATTTCACTACTTGGAAGGAATATACAGGATCCCATCCCAAGTTGAATTATTAAAAAGTGAGGAGTTACTTGTGTCAGAGTTAATTGAGATGCCAATGTACCATATTCTGGTCACAGTCTACTTGGAGTAGGATACACAAAGATACACAAAGTTATATTTCTTTTTGGTGTAAACTAGGTATCATTCGCGTGTGCAACTGTAAAGATTAATCCCTTGAGCTTTGTGAGACTCAAATGGACGGTAAACTCTCTCTAAGAGTTTTAACGTTGTTGCATACCTAAAACTGAATTCGAACTCAAGACTTTGATTAAGCTAGAAGAAACATGTGTCATCTTATCTAAACGCACTTGGGTTCCATGCAAGTTATTCCATAATTGGTCTAATTGCGTTGAAGTTTATTTTTGTTTATGAATAGAAGGACAAGGATGCACTTTTACTTTTCTCTTTTATCCCTCTATAGTAACATCGAATTAAAGTTAATAGTCTCTAAAGAGGTTTCATCTTTTGGGCAAGTTACAAACAGAAAACTTACGATATAATAACTTTATAACTTAAACTTACCATATGTATACCAATCAGGAGATTCATCACATTAAAAAAAATAAAAATAATGGAGTCATTCCTTTTAAAAAGAAAGATGGGGATGGTCTAAAATGTTGCTAGTATTTGGCGTTATTCCTACTATACCAACAGCATATAGTTCTATTCCACAAAACTACAAGAAACATAACATGCATGAAATCAAGCTAAAGAGACATAATAAGACCGACATGATTCTGTTATTTGACTTCTTCTTGTTGGAATTAAACAACTACAATAATCAACTTAATGGACAGATTGTTTTGACATCACTGTCTTGCAATATGCCTTTGATTTCTGTATTTCAATCAATCATTGAGCCATTATAGTCCATGAAGAAGCCCCACTTCCCACAGTTCTTGCCATCTGTTTCTTTTTTCCCCCTCAAAATTTCATATCAATATGGTTAAAACTTAAGTATAAGGAAATATTTTGCAGACATTGTAATTTAAGGTGAAAAATTAGGAAGAGAATGGAGAATTTAAAGAGATGATTTTTTTTAGGTTGAAGAAGGATGTATGCAAAGTTGATTTGAAGATACAAATATTATTTTGAATGGATGAAGAAGATTTCATTGTATTTTCCATTTCAAATTTAATCCATATCCCTTTTTATTTATGTTACGATTTTGATTATTAAAAGATAATAAATGTAATGAGTAAGCAAAATTTTGCCATGTCAACTTCACTAACCCACATGGCTAAGTCCAGTCATCAGATTTTGTCGACATGGAGACCCAAAAGATTAAATACGATGGATTAAAGTTGTGGAGTGTAGATTTTTTTCTTCAAATAAACTAAAATCAAAACCCGCATAAATGTTAAAACTTAAAACAAACATGAAAATGTCCTCGTACGATTCAGTTGATAGAAAGATTGCATAATATATACAACAACAATATTATATTAAACGAAAGAAAACGTCCCGAGGGCATAGCGAAATTGAATGGACCAATAGAAAACCAAGGCAAGCGGAATTCATGGGAGTTGGGTTGAAAAAATGGGAGTCAATAAAAAAGTGGAAGTGAATGGAATACACGTCGAGATCAATTCACTAGATATCCTTTCGCGAGATACATCATTTCCCGATACAAATGTTGATGTTCAAATTTTGGATTTCTGATCTATTCACTTAAAAAAAATGAATTTTTAACCATTAAACTACTTGACGAAAAAAAACAAACAAACAAACAAGAAAATGTAAGATTCCTATATAGCTAATTAGTCTTCGAAAATCTAGCACCAAAACACGAAAGCAAATAAGGTCTCAAACCCATATCTAAGTGGACATCCAATATAAATCAATGTACATTAAGTACTAAAACCCTTATACAAGAACAAAACAAACACAGTTGTTGGAACTAAGATGATCCAGAAACGATGACCCATAATTATTTTAATAAAAAAAAATTATATAAAAAATAATTTATCATCGAATATTTGCTCAAATGTTCAGATTATGCAGTATGCACCATCAAAATTAATTCGCAGAATTTATGACTCTCTTCAACATTGAATGCATTTGGTACCTCAAGTTATGTTACTTGGCATGAAAAGTTGAATACATTTGGTACCTCAAGTGCAATTCATCTGACATCAAGTGCATCTGGTACTTGTTTAATAAAGATCCGTCATTTGATCCATATCTCAAAGTAAACTAAAGTACTAATAGGTTAAAGAGGGCAAAATTGCTGCATGATAAAGCTTTTAAAATCTATCACTTCATAAATTTATAAACTCAAGTTTTTTTTATAGGTCAATATGCTTGAATCTTTAAAAGAAATGTATAAAATGGTACCTTTGAAGTTTGGTTGGACATGTACCAATCATTCAATTATTAAATGTCATGTCATATTTTGTATTAATTTATTTGAAAATGAAACTAAATTTTGAAAGAATTTTGTCTACGAGGTACTATTATCAAACCAACTTTCAGAGTCAATAAGAATTTGCCTATAAAACATATTCCTATAAATCAATATGTTAGACATGATCTTTTTAATTACTTAGGGTTTGGGTTTGTGTTTGTGCCTGGTTTCTCACATTTCAACGTACTTTAAACGTGAATTTTGTGAAGCTAGACTTCCAAGCTTATGTCTATTTGTGCGTTTGAAGCCTTTTGGACGCAATTCATACAAGCAATTAGTCTATATTGATCATAAGCTTTGGCCTTTTCTATTAAAAAGAATATGATTTGATTTAAGTTTGACGTAGACTTGGTATAATCCTTGCTGAACCATATAGCTAATTAGTCTTTGAAAATCTAGCACCAAAACTCGTTTTTTGATAACAAAACGCACATTGTTAAAGTTTGAGTTGGAGATGAAATCCAGGAGATCAAGCTGTTTAAATTAGCAAGCAAAGACCACATTGTACACATTGAAAATAATTAGCATATACAAGTTTTAAACAAGAATGGGAATCCATTTGAATTGATTTATATGAGGGATGTCTTTTTCTCAATGGACTAACATTTTTTATTTTACTTTTTGATGTGGTATGAGATTCATTTCTTTCCCTGGGCCTACATGCAAACCAAATTAAATTTCAACTTTTCAAGTTAATTCGTATATAAAACTAACATGTAAAAATATTATTTCACATAAAGAACCTAAAGAAATCGAATAAGTATTTTTTTAAGATTATCTTCTTTTGTCATTTTTTTTGTCATTATGTTTTTATTTTAACAATATCAAATTATTCAATTATTAATTTGCACATGGCCCTTTGAATGTTTGTCGATGTGGGCTACTGATCAGTAACCAGAAGAATTTATCATTGGATACCAAAATGAGGATGAGGCAATAAATAATATAGATTGTAATTAAGTTGCTTAAAAAAATACTATAAATTGGAAGGGATGCTCCAAATGCAAGAATCCATAAGAAGTTGAGTTGTCTGATATTTTTATAACATTATTAAACATTAAGTTTTCCCTTATTTTATTTAATTTAAAAAATTAAACTATAATGTTAGGGCTAAAAGATCAATATGTACAATACAATATTGTAAAATCGGTTGGGCCCCACGCCTACAATAGTTTATACTCTAATCCTATACATGAAATTAATAATTGTTATCGCTAGTTTTCACCTACTTTTGTTCCTTACTAATTCCACTATAACTAGCTTAAGGCCACGGAGCTGATAGAAGCTTAATTACTTGGTAAATCTTTAAAACTTGAGGTAAGCTCAATTTTGAAATTCTTAATTTCTCTCTCTCTCTTTTTTTCTTCCGGGATTTAAACCTCAAACCTTGTATATATTAGACATTGTTTCTACCAACTGAGTTAAGCTATCGATGACAAATTCTTTATTTCTCTAGTATCAAAAGCAATACTGTCTTGACAAAAAAATACTTTCAACTTGGCGGAAAAAGCTTATGTATTTTTTTTTAATGTTAACCTTAAACCTTACACACTAAAAAATTGACCTCTAGTAATTTGAAGTTTGGATATGAGGTAAGAAGGAAAAGCCGTGTAAAAAATTTGTACGAGACACAATTGGAATGCACTATTTATTTTTTTCTTTAATAGTAAATAATAATAATTACCACAACTAATTAACTAACCAAATGAGGTAATAACTTAGAAATCTAAGTAATTAACAATGGCTGGGATTTTGTCAAATTTATAACTTATAAGCACTATACTTGAACTGGCTATAGCGTATATATATGATCTTATTCATTCTTTAAGCATTTGAATTTATAATAACGTAGGATGGTCCTTCTATTAATTAAAAAAAATAAATTAAAAACACGTAGGTTTATGCTTATAACAGGATAGGACGGTAAAGGCTCACCCTCTCCTCATCTAAACTATTGCATTAAAAGTCACAAGTAGCTAGTCTATGCTTATATATATGGACCAAGTTGATCGATGAGTAAACCATTTGTAGAAAAAAATTGAACATTAAATCGACACATGCATGAGTTGGTGCACTCTATGTAATAGTAGTCCTCAAATTAACCTATAGTAGTAGTTGTGGTTAGTTGAGTAGAAATTAAAAAAGGCCAATATTGTTTACTTGTGATGACAATATTTGTTTACACATCACACACGTAAGGTTGTTGGAAATAGACCGAAAGGGTTATGACTAGGAGGAGATCGAATATATATAAATTTTCAAAGTTCAAAATAATAATTGTAATCACGTGGATTTTGTAATCTTGAGTTCCAAAATCCTTAAAAAAAAATACATCAAAATAATATATTTAACTTAGAAAAGAAAACTTGGAGATTAGTGGCTTACTTAAATAGTTATTGTTAATTTAAACTGACTAATTTATGCACTCATGATCACATTATAGAATACTTATATACAGATCTCCAATCAAATATCATTATTTAAATTTTTGTGTAAGTATTTTAAAAGAACATATTATGACACATATTTTTTTTTTTAAGGAATATTATGACACATGATAAAATCTGATTAAGCGTATGTATACTTTCTTTTTACTCAATCCTTTGCATGTAAATTAAACTCAAATAGTTTTATTTATTATTAATAAAAAAATAAGTAAGCCCAACAAATGAACAAACTCATAAGAAAAGAAATTTTTTAAAAGTTTCTTGAAAAGACAACACAATTCCTATATGTGAACATGATAAAAGAGGAAAAATCATGAATGACATCAACAGTTCTATCCAGAATTAACGTCTGTAAATCCAACATTTTTTTTAAAGAATGTGTAGTGTAAATCTTACTTAGATGCGTATGTATGTGTAATACATTATATTATACTAGCAATACATTAGTCCTATAGATTTATAGGTTTTTTTATCCTAAAAATGTAGATTTCGTGATAAATATTGTACCTAAAAATAGGGTATCTCAATTTGAGTGTGGATTGGATGAAATAAGAATTTTATCCCAACAAAAGAAAGAGATGGTTAAATGATTGTCTCTTTGCTTTGTGAGATTATCAACTTATTCATTAATTATATGAGTGTGATTGTAAGGTGGGGTGTCCTTGTCACTCAAGTAATCCCCAAACCTATCGTGTTTAGTTAGGGGTTTTCCTTTTAAGATGTATACATTTTTTATTTGTTTTCTCAGATTTTTCTATAATTGTGGAATTAATTCCTTTCAATAGTGAGGGAAACAGTGATGACTCTTTAATAATTGACCTATTTGAATCTTCTTCATTCTTTTCTTTTTCAACAAATTAATCGATTCGCTTACATATATCATGTGCAAATTTCTTGTGTAGGGTCCTTGTACAATAATATATTATTGTTGTTCAGCACTAGATATGAGTGAACTTTTATAAAATAAAATAAAAAATAAAATTAAGCATGAGTGAAAGAAACAACTCTAA
>Ga0228711_1001186_pt1 | contig 37351 bp, 16 predicted proteins | sample MedpolnodulmetaG_2_FD_177996 | JGI IMG/M metagenome (GOLD analysis project Ga0228711, IMG submission 177996) | Root nodule microbial communities from Medicago polymorpha collected in Santa Monica, California, United States - brown nodules | ecosystem: Host-associated > Plants > Roots > Nodule... | reverse complement strand
CTCACTGCACCTCGAGAGAGGCTTTGATACGCTAAAGAGAAACTTGTCTTTAGAAAGTAGGTCGAATATAAAGTCATGGTTTAGGGTTTGTTTGTGAAGGATTCGTCATTATGATGAACCAATAATCTCAAGGCGCTTTTTATTATTATTGTATTAAAACCTTTAAAACCCAAATCTTTACAATCAAACTCTCTAATCATCCATTAAAAGTAAATCAAACTGAACAACTCCCTGTTGGAACGATACTCTCTTTTTACTACTTCGGCAGAACCGTACACTTGCGGTTTTGCTCATCAGTCACCCTAAAGGTCACATGTGTAATACGATAAAGTGTTGTCACTTCTCTAGGTTTCCACACCCATTGGTGTCGTTGTTAAAATAGGGACTTTCACTCTCACAGGTAATTGAAACATAGCAGAAGTTAAAATTTCTAAGTTGTCTTCTTAATGAACTACTTTATACACGAATCTTAGAAGTTAACCACATACATTGATTATCCTTAATTAATTAAAAAAGTTAGAATAAAGTTCACATGCAATAGTTCTAATTCAGGCGAGTCATAAGCTTCCAACCCTAGTGTGGATTCAATTACACGGGATAGGTATGTCACACTCCCTAGTGCACAAAAACATTAAAGCGTGAAACATATATATGACAAATATAACCTAGATCATTAGTAATGTTTTGATTTTTTTTAATTATTTTCCTTTTTTTTATAAGAGGTAGGCACTTTGAAACCTCTTTGTACTTTCTGGTGTTTAATATTTTGATTAACATGTGTTTTATGGTTTTGTTATTTATTTGTTGAATGTTTGTACTATTCTATCGTTCTTTGTTGAATGCATCTACGCACGAGTTGGATTAGTCACTCACCATTGGTGGGTCAGAAACCGATGCGAATGCCAAAAAATAAAATACTTGGGACATTTCGAACCACCCTCGTACATTATATTAACCAGACTCTGACTTATATATTCTTTTTTGGCTTAATAGTAGTTTTGGCCCCTAAGTATCAGGAAGTTACGATTTTGGCACCCTAACAAAATAAAATACAATCCAACCCTCTAAGTATTGTCCCTTTTGCAGTTTTGGCCTCAGGCCAAATTTGACCAAGTCAATGTTGATGTGGCCGCCACGTGTGTAATTATCTATTTTTTTAATTAAAAAATATTTAAAAAATAAATAATTACATAAGTGGCGCCCACGTCAGCATTGACTTGGTCAAAATTGGTCTGGGGGCCAAAAGGGGCATTACTCAGGGGACTAGATTGTATCTTATTTTGTTAGTGTGCCAAAATTGCAACTTCCTGATACTTAAGGGGTCAAAGCTGCAATTAAGTTTTTTTTGTTAACCAGAACGATAAAAACAGTCCATCTTTTTAAACAATTTTTTAAATTGACTTCTACGTTATTTCCCATCCCAACTCAACATTTGTTAATAAATTTTAGGTTAAAGTGCACTTTTCCCCCCTAAGTTTTAAAAAGTTGCAATTTTGGCCTCATATGTACAAAAACTACAATTTTGCCCTCCTAAGATTTAGCCCCTTTGTATCTTTAGTCATTTTGACCAATTTTGATCGGTCAAAGACTACGTGGCACGCCACATGTGTAATTATTTAATTAAAATAATTAAAAAAAATCATATAATCATTTTTTAAATTAAATTAAAAAAATAAAAAAATCCCTCTTCATTATATCATTTATTGTATCTTAGTGTGCATCACCAACATCTATTTTTTTTCCTTACATTTCTTCATCTTCTTCAATTTTCTTCTTCATCTTCAACATAATCTTCATATTTCAACCTCATGTTCATATAAATTCAGAAAAGAAAAAAAAAAGCTTCATCTTCAAAACATTTATCTTCAACCAAACCCAGAAAAAAAAAGCTTAATTGCAGTTTTAGCCCCCTAACTTTCTCAAAGTTGCGATTTTGGCCCCCTAAGAAAAAAAACTACAAAACAACCCCCTAAGTTTTGCACCTGTGGCAGTTTTGGCCTCCAAGGCTGATATTGATTCGGTCTACGCTGACGTGGCACCCTAAGTGAGGTGCCACATGTTATTTTTTTTTTGCCTTGGGGGGCCAAAACTGCTACAGTTGCAAAACTTAGGGGGCTGTTTTGTATTATTTTTCTTAGGGGCCAAAATCGCAATTTTAAAAAAGTTAGGGGGCTAAGACCGCAATTAAGCCAAAAAAAAACTCCATTCAAAGAGATAGAAAATCCAAAATTTATTTCCCTACATTTATCAAATCAAAGCCAAAACAAACCCACGAAAGAGATTAAAAACTCCAAAATCTTCATCATCATCCACTTGTTTTCGTTTTTTTATTAAACAATTTTCTTCTAAAAAACAACACCACAATTGTCCCTCATAACCCATTTGAGTCTGATAAACAATCCAGCTCCAATCTATTCAAAACAAACTAGAAAAGAAACCCACCACTGATTTTGAAGAAATTAAATCAAGGTTCTTCTTCTAAGAATATTGATAGAAGAAAAAAGGGGAAGCAAAAGTCGAGTAGAAAAGAAACCCACCACCCAGCTCCTTCGTTTACTTTGATTTTGTTTTGATTTCTAAACATTTGAACTGTTTTTTTTTTATGGGTTTTATTTATTGGTGGTGGTGTTGAAGTTCAATGGATTTTGGCATTCGGTGAACATTATTTAGATTGGCTTTGTCTTTTAGTTTTTCCATTTGAGGACAGAAGAAAAGATCTAAATAAATTAGATTGAGAGGTTGGAGACGGTAAAAAAAAACTTCACAAATCGCTGCAACTTCGTCTCTTTTCATTTTCATCTCTAAATTTTTTTAATCTTTTTTCATTGCCATTTCTAACATCAACAAAATCTTCATTTTTCATTTGGGTTCAAGATCTGTTAGTGGAAACAATGAATGGTGGTGTTCAAGATTCAATTATTTATCAGAAGAGAATATGATGAGGAGGGATCAGGTTTTTGGAAGAAAAAAAATTATGGAAAAGGTCGATGAAGAAGAAGAGAGATGATGAAAAGTGAAAGAAAAAAAAAACGTCATTGTATATTTTTAATTACACAATTATTTTTTTCCACGTGGCATGCCACGTAGACATTGACCGGTCAAAATTGGCTGAAAGGACCAAAAATGCAAATGAGCTAAATCTTAAAGAGGGGGTTAAAATTGCAACTTTTTGAAACTTAAAGGGGAAAAATGCACTTTAACCTAAATTTTATTGTTTTATTTTTTTAGGTTTCCTACTATAAAGATTGGTGATAGCAAACAGGCATGGAACGAGGATAAAGTAGAAGAGAGTGTTTAGGAAAACCACATATGAATTCTCCTTGATCTCCTCTAATTAAGCCACCACAACCTGTCCTCACATCCACTCTGCTAGCACCGTTCGTCCGTCCGTGTTCAATTTGACCCAACCCTGTTCTGGAGGAGACCATTGAACCTGCACTGGAATTTTGACAGCATCAATGTTTTCAAATTCCTTTATTTGAGATGAGTTCACATACCACTTAGAAAAACTCATTATTTCACCCGAGGAGCATGAAGGCGAGTGAAACCTTCAACATGAACCTCCTTATTCTTCCATTGCCACAAAAAGTGACAAGCTATAGTACAGCACATTCACCAGACCAAAAAATTCACATATTAATCTTATTCCGTTTCCTCAAACATAACTCTAACCAATCCTTAAAATCACATTTCAAAGAAAGCTTCACGATCCTTCCACGGAACCAAATGCATCTATATCACCCTAGCTAGCAGACACTTGCGGAGAACATGTAAAATTGATTCAATTTCATTACCACAAAAACTGCAGTATGAATCATCTAATTGATTAAGCGGCTTTTTCAAATTAGTGAACAGTCTCCCATGACAAACTAGCCAAATAAAGTATCTAACAAGCTCCGGAGCATCAATTCTCCAAACATTGGACCAAAAGCTATTAGCCTCCATGTTATTAAACCTGCAAAGGGACTTGTAAGTGGTAGCAACAGTATACTCGCCATTCTTACTCTTACTCCCAAGCTAAACACGCAAATCAGCTCTTAAATTGATATCAGGTTGCACTAGGCTCCTTATGTCAAGGACTATATCATCTAACAAGTGGCTATTTAATTAATAGAGATAAATTCCATTGCTCATTACTATCTATTAAGTCTTCTACTTTTATATTACTCGCCATTCTAATTTTAGTTCTGTAGCACCCTTTCATGATAAAAGATAAAACAACAAAAGAAAGAGATGACTATGGTATGGTCCTTTTTTTTCTTTCTTTCTTTCTGATAAGCAAGATGACTATGGTCCTATATATGGAGGAGAAGAGAGCATTCACATGACAACCGATAAACATAACTGCATTTATCATAAATATATTACCGACATATGACTCTGTAATTGTACTCCTGATTCTTTTTCATAAAAAAAAGGTGGTCCAAAGATAGAGTTATAGAAAAGAAAGAAAGAAAGGAATTAAAGATCTTGATGGTCCCTACTCTTTCCATGTACATAAAAAACAAATGGTATGGTAAGCTCCAAAACACTACTATTCTTTCACCTGTCTCGCTCATTCTACATATCAACAACTGCCTCTTTTGGTGCTTATCTCAATATCCACTTGTTTTTAGCAACCGAAGCAATATTAATTTTTTTTGGTACGTTTCAAACTAATGCCGCTTTGTTGGGCCACTGCCGTTCCTATGAATCCTATCTTTATCTCTTCGTCATTCGTTGGCCTCTTTTCACATTGGTTAATTGCATTTGCACATATTTTGATCATTCATCGTCAAGTCAAGATAGCATAGGTCGACAATATAGTTCACAAAAAACGCAAGTGCCTTCCAAAAAAAATAATAAAAATAACATACTGTTATAGAGTGCTTAGAATGATTTTGTTTGTCAAGTAACAACCGACTCAATACGTTGTAGATATTTGTAAAAACTCCAACGCTCAAGTTAGTAAAAGAGCAAAGAGTGAAAGGTTAAACCTATCGTAAGTACCTTATTCTGATGGCCAAGAGTTTTTTAGACAATGAGACGAGTCTTTGGAGTAATGATGAGAACCGTTATGATTGAAATGAGTTTTCCGACATCTGTTAGGAGCCGTTGGACCATTACATGATCGAAGGATCCAAGGCTTACCATTGAGGTGGTAGAAGAGATTCTAGGTCTGTTGAGTTGGGCCTAGTGTTTGTATTTGGACATTCGCGGAGTTTGGGCATTTGGCATGTCTAGAACACATAAACTAAAATTATCTATGTTTATTAAGAAAGAAAATATCAATCAACAAAATATGGTTATTTTGATTCAATTATCTATGTCCAACCCTGTTACAAATTCCAAACACCGTATTCATGGAAAGCACGATTCACTGATTTAAATTTGTTTGGAAGTTAACAATTAAATTAATGGCGGCATAATCACTTTAAACAAAGAATAATTGCTCGTCTTAATTAAAAGTTGGTTACACTAATTTATGACAATTGACAAGGGTCTATTTTCATATGTATCCACTGTTAACAATTCTAACAAACAGGAAGAAAAAAAGAGTAAGAAAAGTTGCAATTTCCATCATCATAACAAAATATTGGGTTGAGTAATAGATGATGGATATTAAAGATTACAAAGAGAAACTAAGTATCATATCAATAATATTAAACCTCTAAGTAAAAACATTAATAATCTTCAGGTTCTGGAAACTTGTTCAAATCCGGTTTCACATCAGAGTTGAATTGATCGGAATCAGAACGAGAAGAAGCTTGAAGAGCAGTTTGAAGAGCATCAACTCTAGCACCGACTTTGGTGGCTTTTTTGCGTATTAAATCAGCAGACATGTTACCTTGTTGAATAGAACCGTCGTCGTTGTTTTCTTCGTCGTCTTGGAATAATAATTCGGGGAAATTAAGACGAGCCGTAGGACCTCTTAGATAGAATACGGCGGTGTCGTAGGCACGAGCAGCGGCTACCGGAGTGATATAAGAACCTAACCAGATTCTTGATCTTTTGTTTGGTTCTCTTATTTCTGCTACCCACTTACCCCACTTTCTCTTCCTTATTCCTCTGTATGGTTTCTCTAGTTGTTGTTTGTTGTGTTTCTCTTGAGGTTTGTTGTTGCTTCCTATGTTTCTTATTATTGTTGAACAACAATCTCTTTCTTCTTCCATGATCCTCCTAGTTGATTCGCTTTGCTGTACCATATATATTGTGTCTCGATGTTGCCAAAGCTATAGTTCAGGAAGAGTCTGAAAAAGTCAGATGGATTTGTTCTATTTATATGAAGAATGAATTGGGAATATATATATAAAGAAACTCATGCGTGGTCTACTAAATAAATCGTGATATAAATCACGGAGGATAATTAAAATTTATTTATTTTTTCTTTGGATGAATATGAATTTGTCCCTATAAGGGTTGGAGTTTCAAACTCCATACATCTCACTTATTTACAGATAGATTTCTCTTGCATAGAAATCTTGTTTATCTTCTTTTCTTTGGATCAATACGAGTTTGTCATGGAGTCAATGATGAAAATATCACCTCTTGTAGTATAAAAATCTTGTTGTTGAAGTGTTTTCGATCTCAAACAAAGTAAAGTAGTGATACGGTGCTAGCCAAGTCAATTAGAGCTTCAGAGATAATAAAGTTTCTTTTCGGTTAAGATTTCTAAAAAATGGTATATATCCAACATCGATGGGTTCTATTTATAGACTCACGTATGTGCACCTCTTAGATATTTTTAAATAAAATGTATATCTTTTGAAACAATTTCAAAACCATATATTTGATTGTATTTAAATCCAAAATATTATTTTGAAACAATTTCAAAATTATATCTTTGATTTTATTTGAATCTAAAATAAATTTTTGAAATTTTTCTTAATTTTTATCATTGATTTTAATTGAATCCAATATATATATTTTTAAACAATTTCAAAACCATATATTTGATTTTATTTAAATCCAATTAATTTTGTTTTGAAGAATGCAAACTACGTCTATTTGATTTAATCGAATCTGAGATCTTATAAGAACACATTCTAGGGTCTCAAGTTAACATCACCAAACCAATCAAAATGGATTAATAAAATAAAATATATATTGTTCCCGTGAGCTTAGCTTAGTTGGTAGAGACATTGCATAATTTATGCAGGGGTAGGGGTCCGAATCTCTGACACCCCACTTCTCCACATTTATAGTGTGTAAGCTTCAGCCACTAGGCTATCTGACAAAAAACAAAATATATACTGAAACAATTTTATTATCATATATTTGTTATTCATTTATATATAGGTCTTACCTATTTATTTATTTGTTTATTTATTTATTTTCTCTCCTCGATATATCATTTGTGTCTAACCTTATAAGTTTCTGTAACATTGATAATAATGTTGTACTATATATATATATATATATATATTGTACGTCGATGTTACTCAATTGACGAGAATGTCATATAATATGATAAAACATTTTTGTGATAATTTAGTTTGGTCGCTTATAATTTAGTCTCGTTGCTAAAATTGCTTAATATATTAGGTGTGGTAATTTGTAAAATTTACTTAAACTTACTCTTTATAAGAGATGATCTGAGACACTTGTTATCATTTTCTATATAAATTACCATTTAAAGGAGAATGCTAACAACTTGTTAATATTCTCTATATTCTCTATATCTTTTTATCATGTTATTGATATAAAGTTTTCACTATTATGTTGCACATGAAATGAATTCTATTCTCTCAATTGAATTTTCTCCGTACTCAAGAGTTAGGCAACAAGCTAATGACCACTTGCTTAAAGAATTTTACTCGCTTGACACGTAGAATTTTTTTTTTTATGAGTTTGATATCCAAGAAACTGCAAAAACTACATCAAACCGAAAAAGACTAAATAATGGCAAAGTTTTTTTCTCAAAAGATTTAACATTAGTGCATCGTTTTATGAAGTATTTAAGAGTATTGTATCAATATGACTCAGTTTGAATATGTCTTGTGATTAAGTTGAAAAAGATTTTTTACCATCGCATCAATCCATTGTTGCTTCTTATTTGTATATTATTATAAATGATATAGATATAAATTTGGCGGTAAAGGGCGGGTGAAATGAATGGAAGGGAATGAGTTTTCCATCTAGTCTGTCGACTGGTACCGCCGCCACGTTGAGATTTCTTTAAGATAAATCCAACATTCTATCTTTTTCAAATCACTTACAACTCTCATAAAATTTAATAATAGTAGGTCCTATATTATTCCCATTTTCTTAACCAAAAAGATGGCCGACACACTCCATCATAGCAATCTCTCTATCACACTCAATTCCAATGCCAATTTTGTTAGTATAAGTATATATATCCACCACACGTGGCATTTCGTGGTTGTTATGACAGCCAAGTTGGACGGGTTATGACACTGTATTTCTATCTTGCAATTAGACGAAGACAAATACAGTCGTATGTTGCATGATTGAATACAAAAAAATTGCTAATAATACAGCCACCTATGTTTCTTTTTGTGCTTTGCCAGCAGTTTTAAGTTCGCACTCCTATTTGTTTATATTGTCAAACAAAGAATTATGCTCAATAACGTTTTCTGTTTTGCTTGGAAATTAATTAAGGGGTGGCCTCATCGCATGACTTGACAATAGTGGACACAATGAGTTATCTAAAATAATAAGGTAGTGTTTAAGATAGAATAAAAAAAAATTCGTTACTTTAAGATAGAATAATTTGATGTTTAGACTATTATTATTTTCTAATTAATTTGGTCCATAAAACATTTTTTAAACAAAGAGGGAAAGCTGCCACTTTATTGCAAGAACTGCAAATTCACAAGGGACCGTTAAACTATTTGATCGTGTATCAAACATGAATAAGGACATGTTTGATCTGCTAAAAAATAAAAGATAATAATTATAGTTGTACAATGTTTAAATTTATAAAATTATTTTAGGGTTAGAACAAACCGTAGACAATAGACATGATAAAAACTGAAATTCTTTATATTTATATAACACAATTTTTTGTTCCTTACTAAATTACAACACAATTTTTTGGCTCAAGTATAAGTTGGCTAAAATATTAAAATAGCCAATTTGTTTGCCAAAAATCATTTAAGATGAAAAATTATTCAATACCATAAAAGTTTGTCTCGTGTTGTCCGACATTGTGTTGTGTTGTTCTGTCTTGTACTATTATGTTCAGTACTTACTGTTTAGCAGATCAAACGTACCCTAAGAGTTTTAAGTTGGATGGAAAATGAATGTTACTCTATAAGTGACATGACTCATAAACTCAGTGTCTTAAAGTTTTGGATTAAGAGGTGATTTCCCTTATGTGTTTATTCTTGGTACAACATGGATGACCCTCTGGACTCCCACCATGACCTAACAACAATATCATAGTGATAGTTCAACGAACGGTACAACCGACTCCTTATGTCAAAAGTCTTTCAGATAATGGTAGTCAAACGGTGTATTATGAAGAGAAACAATGACTATGCATGTAGATTTGGATGAAAACGCTCCCGGTTGAGAGGGCATACTTATAAAGAATGGATGAACTCACACTTGAGAGAAAGACGTATTATGAGGAGAAACAATGATGACTATGCATGTAGATTTGAATGAAAACGCTCCCGATTGAGAGGACATACTTATAAAGAATGGATGAACTCACACTTAGAGAAAAATTGTTGATATATCAAGTTGAGTAAAAGTCTCGTGTTGAATGGAAAAGTGAATTTTCAATTTTTTATAAGTGAGATAATTCATAAACATGATATCTTGAGATTTTGAGTTAAAAAGTGATGTCTCTCTCACTTATATAATTACTCTTGACCAAATATGGATGGTTATCTGGTCTAAACTTCTTTTATGACTCTGTATTATCAGATGAGCATTTTCAACCGACCTATGTTTTAGATAAAATCAAAATTGAAGCATTCTCTCTTATTCTAAAATTGCTCAATATTATGTCTCACTTTGGTTTTGTTTAAAGCAGAAAGCAGAATAAAGCAATTCCTACAAAAAAAAAAAAAATAATGAAAATTCATTTGTCAAATTAATCTAATGATGATCATAATTAAAATACGTTTTTTTACAATCCAGCTCAGGCTAAAACATAGGTCGGTGGAGAATGCCCATTCTGATAGTACAGAGTCATGAAAGAAGTCTAGACCAGATAACCATCTACATTTGGTTAAGAGTAAAGGTCATGTTAACTTGTGCCCCAAGATAAGGAACTTAAAAGTAGAAATATTCCTTCAAATTTTGTGCATTCTAATTATTATAAATTCAAAAATTAAATTGAATGCACACATTCCAACAAAAAGCTACTTTATAGGGTTCTTTATCTTGTGTCTTAAGGGCACAAGTTAACATTTCCCTTAAATTAATATGAAATCAAATACTCACATCCGTTGCCAAAATTTTAGACAAAAAATGTCTGAAAATATCATTTCACAAGTTTCATATCATTAAAGGCATGCCACTGTATTTACTAGTATTATTTATTTGCATGCATGCACCTCGTTAGCTCCACCGTCACCGACCACGACTCTCCATGGTCAATTTACAATTTACAGACGTCTCCTCTTGGCTCCCTGAAGATGTGTTTGCCATGAAGAAAAAAAAAGAACCCTTGATCATCAAATTAGACAGATTTTATCGGGGATATCCCTATATGAAACGGTCCTGTTATCACAGTAAAAATATATGATGCAGGGACATGTATTATTATATGTAAGAGTTAGGGTTCGAATCTCGGATACTCACTTATTCACCTTAAAAAAAATGGATTCTAGCCACTAAACTATTTGACCCAAAAATATTTATATATAAGATTTTCTATTTAAATTCAAGATAACATTCGTAAGCGTAAAAAATAATTATCATTATAATTAGGAAAATGATGTAGATAGCGAATTACAGTATAGCGAACTGTTCCCGACATACGTGGCCTTTTCATTGTACAGTTATTTGTTGCATTTCCATGTTTTCCGCTTTCCAACCCATGAATTCCGCCTAACACTGAATTGTGATTGGCTGATTGGTAATTCGGGATGATTTCTGGATAATTCCCCCTTGGATATATAGCACCGCTGAATTAATTAATGGGTAAAACTTAGGTACAATTTGTTAGGTGCTTTTCATATGGTTCTTAACTAAAAATACAACTTTTTTGGAGATAACAAACTTTGAGAGAATTATGGATTTAAGGAAATCATGGTGAATTTAGTTAAGAACCATACGAAAAACACTTAAGGAATTGTACCTAAGTTTTTTCCTTAATTAATACCAAAATCTAAAGAGTTGAAGCCATAGACATTCGGACATTCAACTTGCAACTACACCTACTACCGTTGGCTACTGAAACATATATGATTAATACTTGATGTTGAAAATATATATTTTATAATTTGGGTCTCATAAAAAAATTGTCGAGATCCTCATAAGTTAGAGTTTCAGCTTTGTAGAGTTGTTTGTACTCCCTCAAAGACGCTCCTTGAAGTTTACACTTCCATGTGTTTTCACTTTTGCTTATAACTTAAGGTATAATCAAGACCTTGAGAAGAACACAATCCGTGAATTTGAGGTCCAAGCCCATAGTCTTAGGTAAATCTTGAGTTACATGTTTTTCACTTAATCTTCAATGGGTTGAAAATAAGTTAGGTCGAGATAGATTTTAAAAGGTGTTTGATTTAGTAGAAAATCTGATGTATGAGTTTGATAATTTATCTGTCAATTTCATAAGTTTGTTTTTAGATTTGAGTCTGAAATTTTTAGAAGTATGAAATGCTATGTTAATCTACTTTAAAATTACTTTATATTAAAATTTATAAGTAATTGATCTAACTAATGTGTTTATGAAATTCAGTTTTATTTTGAAACGTAACAAAGATAATTTATACTTTTGACAATGAAGAGTTGACTTAATTGGTAAGAAATTGATTCACTTACAATGTTGTACGTTCAACTTCCACCGCAAACATAATTGATAAGTGATTTGTAAATACTTTTGTTAGGGCTCATCTACTTTGATCTTGATGAATCATTGAAGCTCAACTCAACTAAATATTTTCTAATTAAAAAAATAATTTAGACTTTTTGTGACTTCCCATTTAAGTTATATTTCATAATAATATTTATAAATATGTCCAAAATTGACATAGATTAATATTCTTAAATTAGTTATTTAGAGTTACAAATTTTATGATTTAACACAAATTACAAAATAATATATCTTTTTACAATATAATATTATTTATATTTATATATATTTTAATTTATTTTATAAATGTAGCTCGGTTGGTAACTTTATGAATATTGATGTGCGCTCCTTGACAAAAAAAATATAAATTGGCTTTTTATGTGTGGTCTAACCTATTTAACTAAGAGAACTTTTAAAAATGCTTTAGTCTTGTCTTTTTAAAAAACCTGCTGAATGAGTTTCTTTTAAATTTGCTTATAAATCCATGTTGTTATTTTTTTGTGCAAAACAGTCTTAAAATAAGTGTAACAAGTGTTTATTCATATTTTATTTTCAAAAGCGACAAAACTGGTATGAAAAAACATACAATTAATTTTTTTATTAATGACATTTTTAATCCCCCCTTTTGTACCACTCACAGAATTGGGTATTGGCCCCCTATTTTGAATTCAACAATTTAGATCCCTACACCAAATCTCTTGACTAAAAAACAGTGATTTCAAATGTTTCAAATGATATGACATAAAAGATTAAAAGAGATTCGGTTAATTATTAGTTCTTATAATTAGTTGTGTAGAATCTCCCTAACAAAATGGTTGGCGTGAGAGAAAACACCAACATATCATGAATCTCGCAATAGCTTTATTGTTTCAATTAAATTTGTCCAAACATTTTTGGTCTTATGCAATCACTCGTGTTGATTAGCATGAAAAATTATCCTCGTTGGTTGTTAAGGAAGGGTATACAAATTCAGATTACTCCTTGTTTACCCTTGTGAATGGTATTAAGATCTTCTCCATCCATGATCATCTCTAGTTCTTATATCTAGAGAGATAAAAACACAAAAAAGTATAGACTAATTAATGATGATGGGATCAACTTAGTTGTAGAACTCAGTGGCGGAGCAAGGATTATTGTAAAGTCTGCGCAAAAAAATTGCAACACATTTATAGAGGTTTATATAAGAAATTGTAAGCAAATAATAAAAAAAATCTAAAGGAATTGTCCAATTTATAGGGGTTTATATAAGGAATTTATAGGGATTTACATAAGAAATTGCAAACAATTTGGACCGGAGCCCGGGCGGATGCCCGAGGTCGCCGGGCCATAGAACCGCCCATGGTAGAAGTTACTACCTATTTTATGTGTGTATTTCTCTTCAAATTGTATACTCCATTTATTTTGTTAAATGAAGAGGATCCTTATTCACTGATTTTATTGTCGTGTTAATATATGTAGATGATATGATTCTTGTAGGAACTTCATTAACATAATTTTCAAGAATCAAAATGATTCTTGAGGAAAATTTCAAAATCAAAGTCATGTGGTCAATTCACGTATTTCCTAGGTTTAGAAGTAACTCATAGTCTGGGATTTTAATTCCATAAAGGAAATATTGCTTAGTTTTTTTTTAAGGATTCATGACTCCTAGGATCCAAATATGCTCATACACCTATTGACATTTCAATCAAGTTACATCAAAATTCTAGCTAGCAAGCCTTTTGAAAATGTTTCAGCTTATACGAGATTGATTGAAAAACTTCTTTACTTGAATACAACCTGTCCTTATATAACTTTTTTCTACACAACAATTGAGCCATTTTCTTCACGCTCATACCATGACACATTATTATGCAACATGTAGAGTGATCAGATACCTTAAGCACAACCCAGTCAGAGGTTGGTTTTTTTGCCAAATATTCTAAAAAGTACTCATATGAAGTTGGTTGTATTAATTCAAGACGTTCAATTTCAGGTTATTGCTTCTTCTTGGGGTCATCTCTCATTTCTTGGTGTGTAAAGAAACAATAGTCTGTATTTAAATCATCATATAAAACTGGATACGTAGTACTTTCAACGACCATTGTGAATAGCGATGACTTATTTATCTGCTCAAGAATTTTTAAATCACTTACACCAGACCACCAATTATTTACGTTGTGGTCAAAGTGTCCTTCATGTTGTATCCAACCCAGTTTTCCATGAAAGAACCAAACATCAGGATATTGATCGTTTTCTAATTAGAAAAAATGTTTAAAAAGGGAATAGTTCATTTACTACCAATTCCTTCATCGGAACAACTAGCAAATTTTCTTACTTTGCACCTCCAAAGTTCACTTCTTATATTTCCAAACTTGCATGGTAGACATCTATCACACTTCAACTCGTGGGAGGCTATTTAAAAATCAATCTGAAACTAAAAGATGATCTAATGATCGACAATTGATCACACATTATTTGCTATATATTTTATTAGTTTTATTTTATTATTGTATATCCATGAACACAAATAGTATCATGTGCTCACCTTTTTTCTATTTAATTAAATTGTAGTATTTCTCATTTCTCTATCAATGAGAGTAATTTCATTCATGGATCAATTTCTGTCTTTTGGGTATGAATCCTATTTCTCTCAACACCAATGATCTTACCTTTTTTGGTATTTCAATGGTCCACCACCTTTTCATGACCCGTCCCCCCAATACTTGGTAGTACTACAATTTGGGTAACCAACCAAATTGTCCTTCACACGAATCTAATCTCCGTAAAAAGCACCTATTCCGCACTTGGCACTTGCAATTTTGTCATAGGAGTGATTGTTAGATTTGTAGTTGCAAACAACAAAATAACCAGGAAAAGGAAAACATCATTTTCGTTTTATTACTGATTTTGTTTTTCGATTAATGCTCTTGGGCCACTAGCTTTCTAGAAGTGCTTGCAAATTGAAAGCCCAACAACTTATCTAATAGTTCATTTAATTTTCTTATCACACCATTGAAATCAAACCAAAAATTAATTTACTAAACGCGTTAATTGCCCACTATGTAGACTTTGTCGGTTGTCATAAATAAGGAAAAGGAACTGACCAAGAAATAGGACTATTATTATGAAATTTAATTTAATCAACCCACAAGGAAAACGCTACTATTGACCTTGTTTGTGCCATTTCATATTCAAGTTTATGTAACGCTTCCTTTTAATCTACTTGCGTGCTTTTATTGAACCAGTCATTAGTCATAGTCCACGCCCACCATCCTCCTCATAACTCTCTCATTTTTTTTCATTCCATTTTTCTCCAAATCCAAAGTCTTTCAATTCAATATTCTTCACAACAAAAACTTTATGCATACAAAATCAAAATACAATATAACAAAAGATGTGGGTACATATTGCAGTTATAGCATCCACCGTTGGATGCGTTTCAACCATACTCATAATTTTGATTTATCGTCGTTGGTTCCATAAAAAAAACCGTAGAAATTCTGTTGAACCAGCCGAAAATTCTAGAACTAGAATTCATAATCATATGCCAAGTGTCCATCATCAATTAGAACAAGGTAGTAACAAGAACAATAATTCTCTGTTTCGCAGTCATGTTTCTGGAAAAAGAGCAACAAATTTGTTCAGCTGGGTTCAAAATCCATCTATGGCTGCTGATGCAGTTGAAAATGGATGGTCAAGATTTGCTTTCACTGGCTATAAAAGTTACATGCCATCACCATCAAAGAGGGTTACACTGTTAGGATCATGTGCACCTGTAGTTGATTATGGAAGAGAATCATCTGAAGCAGAGATTAGTTGGGAAGTTTCACGTGGATCAGATGAGTTTATGCAGAAAGTTAGATTAAATCCTGGATTAAGAAAATCTAATCAAATTGGGTTTCAAAATAATTCAATGGTTAATTCTGTTATTAGATCAGCTTTACCATTACCTGGTCCTGTTTTAGGAAACTGTGTTTTTCCACAAGAAGCATATTTTGAAATTACTATATTGTCCTCTTCGCGTGGTGATGAATATGAGTCGGTAAGAAAGAGTGTGGATGGTGATAAGATGAAACTTATTGTGAAAGGGAATTCGGAGGCATTGGTTCATGTTACAAGTGGGAATAGTCATAAAATGAATAGTGTTGAAGAAATGAAGGTTGATGGTAGAGAGAATGGTGGGAAGAAGAGTGATTCTTTGATGTTTTCGTTGGGTTTGACAATCGGTGGTCCTGTTGTTTTGAAAGTTCCCGGGAGTTATCCTGGTAGCATTGGTTTTAACTCAAATGGTTCTGTTTATCTTGATGGTAAGTGGTGATTCACTTTCCTTGAGTTTATTGTTTTTCAAGTTCATTCATGTAGTAACATTTTAGCAGAGACATTGATTCTGTTTGAACTGAAATATTTGAGCTTATCTACTGTCGTAAACTTGCGAGATAGTTTGGAAGAACTTATAGGTATACGTTAATAACCTCATGTTATCAGTTATGACATATTCATAATTGTTTTACAACTTATTTTCAGAAATTCTTTAGGATAACTTATGAAACATTTATGTTATAAGCACTTATTTAAATTGCTTATATAATCAGAGCATAAGGTCATTTCAAAAATTTTGGACTAGATTTTGTAGTCTTGTGGATAGGATCCCCGACATCAAGGTGATACAGACAGATTCACAATCTTGCATAACCTTTTTGCTTCCACTTCAAGACAAAATATCATCTAAACATCAACATTATGAAAGTCTTTGCCCACATGAAATGTTTCGCAGCCCATGCTATAACCACATGGTCATGTCATACTCATAAATAGTACTGTATCTCGTTTCATTAGTTTATTTTGTGTATTGAGGTTCAAAGAAAAGACTAGAATAGATGGACATATATAAGACAATATATACTTACCTACAAAGTAGAAACATGGTTTATATATTTGTTGTTTTTTTGAGATATCTAAGTGTGAAACTTGGTTACAGGAATGAAACTTGTATTCGAATCTGAGAAGGCAGAGTGGATAGGAACAGATAAGGTGATTGGTTGCGGATTTGATCCAAGGCAGAAGAAAGTTTTCTTCACGTTAGACTCAGAATTGATGCATGTTGTACACTGCCAGACAGAAGAATTTAGCACTCCATTGTATCCAACATTAGCTGCTAATATAGACATTATGGTATTGGTTAATTTTGGACAAAATGCATTTAAATATGCACCAGCAAATGCTCAAAGAACACCAAATCCATGCCTTGTATCACCCCTTGTAAGTTCTCCTGCTGCCATAGGTTACGACGATGATAGCAAAGAATTATTCTCCATGGGTAGGATTGATTCTCATTGGCTTAATAGGACTACAACCAAAGGAAGCCACAACAATGGGAACAATATTTCAACCATGGATTTTGATGAAGAGTCTGAGGCTGATTTGTTTGAAATCGTCATAGATGGTTCTAGAAAATCTCCAAGTACAACATCATAACTTTCAACAAATTGTGCCAAGTTGTCTTGGTTCTGGCATTTAACAACCTCCTTTGCTTGTACAAATAGTACATTAGTTTGCACAGCACATATTTTTGAATTATTTTTGTGTATGTTTAGAGTTTCAAAGGTAGAATACAACTCCCATTTTATTAGATGAGAAATACAAAAATATTTGTATATTAGAGAATTAAATTAACCAAAACATTTATACTAGTATGTCATAAGTTTTGACTTGGTGGTAAGATTATGACTTTATCTGATCTTATTTTTCTTAATCCAACTACACCATATTATTTGTCAGCTACTGACCATGTTTTCCATCTCTTAAAAGTTTTCTTCTTCTTCTTCTTCCCTCCTTTATTTTTTTGAATTCTGTAAACTTAATTAACAATCAGTTTTTTCTACGATTCTGAAAATTTGGAATCATTCGTGGAAGAACTTGTTGAATCATGGCTGAGTGTCGCGGTTGACATTAATCACACCCAATAAATCCTTAGAGACAATATCCATGATAAGTCTCAAACTATCCTATTTTTCTAACAATCATAACTCATAAGGATTTATTCACAAAGTGATCCCGTTCCATTATTCTCATGTCAAAGTATTGGGTAAATTGCTATGATGAGATTGAGAAAGGCAAGAATACCTAGCTCTTTATAGTTGTGCATTACTCCTAGAAATAATTACCCTGTTAGCCAAAATCAGTAGACAGACGAGTTTTCTCTAGCCAATGGAAGGTGAGATGAGACGAGTGTCATTATAGCCGAACGAGAGTCAGAAGATTCTTTCTTGAGTCTACTGAAGTGTACATAAGTCTTGAAGACATCAGACTAAGTCAAAACTTAGTAGAAACATGACAACGAGGCACTAAATCCACGCTCTATGTTTATAGCTTCACTAACCGCAATGAGCGGTGAGTGAGGAGGAAGGTTTTGAGGAAGAGCCGCCCACATTTAACATTGTCAATGGATCAAGCCGTGAATTGAACATGGGGAACCACAAACCCCGTCAACGAGGGAAAACCAAAGAATTACCCTCACAAGGCTAAACGATGTAGAATATGTTGTTCATGAGATAAGTTGGCCGAGATAGCTGACGCCACTAAAATCATCAAGGATATACTTCGTCTAAAATGCTGCTTTTTTCCGGAAGCACGCTTTCAACCGTAGATTTTTGGGGGCTTTGAGCATGTAGGCAGGTGGATTGAGAATTTACCAATCATCAAACGTAGCTATCTATTTTATTTTTTTATTTTTTATGGAAAACACACAAAACAATTGTGTTTCATTAACTTAAGAATATTGGATAAAAAGTTATATATATTTTTGCCAAATGAATACTGTGAACTTGTATCTTATAGTAGACATTTTTCTAAAAAGTGATTAAAGAGTAACTATGAAAATATGATGTATATATTAAGAGGGTGTAATAATACGTATGTAAGTTTTTCTTTGTCATTCCATAGGCATTCAAGTTCAGAGAGTTTCACAGATTCATTTGCTATCTATCACCGAATTCATGAAGTGTTGGCCAAACATGTAAACAACATAAGCTGTTAATATGAAATGATTCACTTGTTCTTTGGTAAGACGATGCACCTTTATTCCTTTTATCGGGATTTTTTGAGAATTTTTTGCAAGGTTTAAATATCGGTTGAGGACACGACTGCGTTAAGGATTTCACCACGATTTCGGCCATTACGGATTGCGGCAATATTGCACAAATCTTATCAAAACTATTGGCAATGACAATGCTTTGCATGCTATGCTGAGCTGACATGAACAATGATGGCAATTGAGATTGCATAAAAAAAAACTAGTCAAAATTATAGCTTGAGACAGATTCCATACAAGTTGTTCTTGCTTTTAAGAATCCTTCTATAATTCCATGACGATTAAGAAACAAATGGCTTAAATGTATGACAATTATTTTGTCTATGAGTTTCTTAGCTACTCATATATTCAGGGAGGGAAACCATTGTGCTAATAAATTGGCTAATTGAAGTTTAAGCTCACGAAACTTTACTTGGTGGAATGTTGTTCATAGGGATCTTAGAGAGGACTTTGCAAGAAACAAACTAGGGATTCCTTGTTTTCGTTCTGTTAACTGAAAGAGTTTTGGTTCTTATCCCCCTTTCCTTTTTGCATCTCTTTTCTTTCAATATATTTCTAGGTTTGATTAAAAAAAACTTAAAATCTCATTGTTTCTTCATATCATGACTGTACTTCATTCTTTTTCATAGGTTTTTTTAGTGAATTTGTTTCATCTAAAAACCAAATTGACTACTAATAAAATTAAGTTTTAATGTTTTTAGAAGAGAGAACAACAATAAAAAAGATCAAATAAGACAAAAATTTGTTCCCTCAATTTTCCACGGCCGTACGGAGTTTCATCATAGCGTACCTGCGTTTTGTCGCCGTTGTTTCTGTTATTTTTGTTCACTATTAAATCAGAGAAAAACTATACCTAAACTTTTTTGTCCGATTTCGCGGTAATATAAACTTTTATTTAAAACCTTATTTTTTAGTACACCTTCCTCTTAGGTACCCTCCTCAATAATCTCTTCTGCCTTAATTTGAAGTTTTACACCTATCTCAAATAGGTAAGTTTTCCACTATCAGTAATCTTTCTTGATTTTTAATTTGGCACGTAGAAGCTGATTCATTTCTCCTCCTTTAGAGGCAATAAGAAAGGTTTCTTTCCTGTTCTCTTTCTCATTGCCGCGTCCCCATTTATTTTCTTTCCTTTTATATTTCTTGATCTCAATGTTAAATAGCCATTTAGGTTTCCGAAAAGAATCAAATAAACACAAACGGTGTTTTGAGGTCGAAATCATTCCCTCATAAAACAAAAATGGCCATCACTACGTCTACTTCTCATTCCAATGCCACCAAAAAGAAACACTGGTTGTGGCACACAAACAGTCAGGTAAACCCTAAACAATTATTTTGCTCTTGAATGTGCTCATTATTCCAAAGATAGTAATAGAAATCTCAGGTGTTATTATATTTAAGTGTTTTATGTCTGCTTTTGTTTTCGTTATGTAGATTGTTAGGAAAAATATCAAAGATGCACGAACCCTTATTGCTACGCAAAAACGAAACGAAATTGTTTTGGCTTTGAGGCTTCTTGATGAGGCTCTGGCTATATCTCCAACCTCAGATCAAGCCCTTGAACTTCGAGCGAGGTCTCTACTATGTCTGAGAAGGTTCAAGGACGTTGCAGATATGCTTCAAGACTATATTCCTAATTTGAAAATGGCAAATGATTCAGGATCGGATACTCGTGTTGCAGATCAGAATTTGTTCGAGCGCTTCTCTGATTTGATGAAGCGTGTTATGGCTGATCTCTTGAAAAGCAGGAGCAATGAAGGATATTGGAGGTAAAAAAAAGTTAGAATTTATTTATTTATTATTTATTTTAAAGTATATTATTATATTTAATGACAATGATTGTTTGAATTGTTTTTTGGTTAAAAAAAATCCGAATCTTAACAAAATCGTTTAATTCTATTTGGATTTCAATGCATATCCTTTATTAGAATAATTTATTTACTTAGATAGAATAATTTGTTGTTTTATCATTCATTCTGGCTGGTCATTGTAATTGGTATTTTGTCGTTAGCAACTAAAATTATGGACATCTTTGGGATAGTCTTACCTTTAATAATATTTTTTCTTATTAAAAAAAAAAGAACAACAATTTATTTACTATTGAAAACCGTTTTATTACTTTGATCGGTAAATATTAAACTTATATCCAGTCCACCCAAGACGGGTGGGAAAGGTGATTGTTGTGCTAGAAAAGTGTGGTAAATAATTTAATCAATGTCATGGCCGGATTCTGTAAAAATTACTAAGTGGTTTATAGAGTTAATAGTTTATATTTAATGACAATGAAACTTGAAAATTAAATGATTTTTAGAGTTAAGTTTATATTTAATGACAATGAAAATTGAGATCAGATTTGCTTTAATGCTTTTGCTAGCTACTAATGAAATGTTTTCCCACACCTAATTTTAAAAACTCCTACAATATCAAATTCCGCACATTAAAGGTGTATCCGTATATAACAAGGAAAATCAATTGGTAGCATGTTTTTAGATCACAAACTAGGCATTTTCTTTTACGATTTACTTGTATATAAATATAGTTAGTACTATTGGTTAAGATAGTCGATATATAGATAAATATTTATTGGATGTTTTTTGATTGAATTTTATGAATGTGAACCACAGATACTTGGTTTTGGGGAAAACATGTTTTCATTTAGGCTTCTTAGACCGTGCAACAGTTCTGCTCCAAACAGGAAAAAGCCTTGCTAGAGCTTCATTCCGCTGCAAGAGCTCATCTTGGTTTGATGACCACTTCTCTGAATATAACATACCGTTCTCCGACGTTACCATTTCAAGGCCACCAACAACCAAACCATCTCGAAGCTCGCTAACTAAATGTGAAACTGTTAACCAACTCCTTGCCAAGACAAAATTCCATCTATGTCGTCGTACCACTGCAATCGCTGCCTTTGATGCTGGATTTTACTCAGAAGCCATCCGACACTTCTCCAAAATCATAGATAGCTTTGGCACTCCTCAATTGTTCCTCGTTGAATGTTACCTGCTAAGAGCCTTAACATATCGTTCTGCTTGTAGAATTACTGATTCAATAGCTGATTGTAACAAAACGTTGTCATTGGACCCGAGATGTTTCAATGCTCTTGAAGTTAGATCATCTATTTTTGAAACTATTCATTGCTATCAAGATTGCCTTCATGATCTTGAATGCTTGAGGTTGTTATACATCGAGATCTTGCGTGATCACAAACTCTTTGCTCCTGTATGGAAACCCCACAATGTTCGCTATAATGAGATTCCTGAGAAGATTAACATCATAACCGCGAAAACTGAACAACTGAAACAAAAAGTGGACAATGCTGAAATGTTTAACGTGGATTACTATACTTTGATGGGGTTGACACATGGGTGTGATCAATCCGAATTGGAGAGGGCTTATCGTCTGCTTGATTTGAGGCATAATCTAGAGAACGCCACATGTTTCATCGAACGGTGTGAACTTGATGAAGACCAGAATGTTCAGTCAGTTAAAGATAGAGCGAGGGCGTTTGCTGAATTGTTGTATAAATTGATTGAGAAAGGGTATTCAAGAGTTATGAATACCATTATGGAAGAAGAAGCCGACGACAAACGGAGGAAGATGGTTTTGTAGTTTCAACACACTTCTGAATAGCAAGAAATGAGTATCGATATGTCTTCTCCTAGCATCGAGTATTAAGGATGGTATGAGGTACTTAGATTTTGAATTATTCAATTGGTTTGGGACTTTATGGTGTTTTGTTTTTATCTCCGATTATAGGTTAGTACTTCTTTGTACAAATGGATAGAATAAGTCTTGAATAGTTGGGGGGGGAGATTGGCTTTGGTTTTATTTTATTTTCATCTTTTACATCTATAGAATATCGGTTTTCCTTTGGTCTACTTTTAGAATTTGGTCAGTGTTTTAAATCTTGTATTGTCTTTCAAAATATTTTATCATTGTTTAGTTAAAAGTGATGCACTAGCAGTCTAGCACGTTATAAAATGTTACTAATAATGTTAACCAGTCGAGAATTAGTGCTACAATACAGGTTACACGACGAATAATTTAAATGCAGGGTTTATCTGAACCGCCTAAAATAAAAAAAATACATATCCTTTTTATATATTTTGTATTTTAAATCTCCAGTTTTTTCCACCACTAGGCACTAGCTCAAGTGTTCTAGAACTCCAAAGTTTAAATCCTTTGATTAGGATCTAGGATCTGCTACTAGTTTTACAAGCTAAAAAAAACAGCAGAAAAAAAAGAGTAGGAAAAACATGCCCTTTTTTTTTGCATTAACCCTATGGTTTCTTGGGAAAAGAGACGATACTAATTTGAAGTTCGGCGATGTAACTAAAGTTTGACCATACATTATTCTCATTAGGAATTAAACTCGGATTCTCATGAACAATTCGGTCTAAGGGAAGCTCATTAATCACTTAGTTCAATCATTTGTTACAATTAACATGCCTTTGTCAAAAAATGTGTATTAGTAATTAAATTATAGACAAATTTTTATCACAGATTTATTATTTTTAGTTGCTTATATTATAATGGATTAGAAATTATTCTAAAGATGGTGGAAGCATGGGATTTAAAGGTGAATATGAAAACACATGGAAAAAAGTTATTTGAGCTGAGTTGAGAATAAAGAAACAGTGAGTTAGATTTGGGTTGGCAATTGGCAGCCTCACTTGAAGCATATGAAGGAAAAACGTACTGCAAAATAAATGAATCGCATAAGTTCTAATTCCTTGTCTGTCATTGTGCTCTAATCTGATGGGAATATGTTACATAAATTAAACTGGTTTTATTGTTTTGTTTGTAAAACTAATTTCAATTACATGCTTACCAAGTAGTCAACGTTGGTTGTGGTATAATTAAATAAGAGAAATTCTCACATCATATCTGTAACTATACCCTATTTGATGAAACACTGTTACAAATTCTGCATGATGTCAGTGGTCATTGGTCAGTGTCCAAATTTAACTATAGGTGCTCAAAAACGACGTTGTCTCGCGAAAACTGTTTATTGGGGGACCATTTTGTGGTTGCTTGGTTTGCAATTTGCATATGAGGATTACAATCCAATCCAATGAATGAAGACTTAGTTGAAAACAAGTTTGAATTCAGGGTTTTATGCACTTACCTTCTTCTTACTCTTCCTTCTAAAGAAAAACATGCACATAAAAATAAAATTTGATCTACTAGTACTCCCTCCGTTTCTAACTCTAAGTAAATTTTACTTTTTAGGTTCATTTAATTAATGATGTATGTGGTCCATATTATAAATCACATACATCATTAATTGAATGAACTTAAAAAATAAAATTTGCTTATATTTAGAAACGGAGGGAGTAGTTGTTAATTTTATTTTATATATATGGTTTGTGAATGTAGCAAAATTATAAACACATCTTCAATTTTTTTATTTTTTTTTAAGTTTTATGGATTAAATTGGCTAAACAAAAATATGTGCGAAGATTAAAATGGTTAGCAAAATATGCATTCGAAGATTAAAATGACTGACTAAAGAATTTTAATACATTTAGAGTTTATAATGATAAAACATCACATATATTAGAACTCTAAATTGTTACTTAACTAAAAAGAGTGAATAATATCAAAGATATTTGACATAGGCCGAGATAAAAAGATGAACTAGTATTTTATAATTGCAAAAATTGTTTTAAAATAATAGTAATTTGATAGACTAAATTGATATAGTACTAAAATTTCATAAACCATATATGAATATTTATTATTTTCCTTAAATAAAATGAATACTTTATTATTTACAACCAGGGATCGACTAAGTTTAGTCTCAAAATTAAATCCTTCAAATGCTAGCAATTTCTTTGTCGACCAATTCTATACATAATTTGCTCTAGCTTCAATCGGTCTTTTGGCGGTGGAAAGTGAAATTGGTTCCCTAAATGCTAAAGTATTGACATGGGAATTTTTTTTTTTTTTTTTTATACAAAGTTCCCCAAAAAACAAATCAATATTTACTCTAAAGACAATTGTTTTTCCTTCAATGCAAGTTTGCTTTCTTTGTAATCTACCACCTCTTTCAAAGAGGGCAGACAAATTAAGTGTCCAAGAGAGGAGAGGTCATTTTCTAGTTTGGGATTCAACTATAGAAAATGTTCTGAATCATTATCTTGTTAGAATGGAATTTTCACACTAGCTAACAAGGCTGCCAATGACATAATTTTTTCATTTTCTCAAATTCTATCAAATGGTTCTTTTTTTAATAATCGTATCATGAAATTTCTAAATACAACATTAATTAGATGCTTTTTTTTATTCCTACGAGATTCAAACTTTACGATCCTTTCAATCAGTGGCGAAGTTAAGATTATTATAAAACCTGGGTAAAAAAAATTGCAAGCAAATAATCAAAAAACCTAAAAAAAATTGCTCAATTTATAGGGGTTTATATAAAAAATTCAGAAGGATTTACATAAGAAATTGCAAAAAATTTGGGTCAGAGTCCGGACAACTGTCCAGGCTAGCCGGGCCTTGAAATTGCCCCTGCTTTCAATGTTTAGTTTGAAAATTTTACCCTATACCCCAACACATATACTTTCACCCCCACAAATATTCAAAAATTCCAATTTTACCCATTTTGCTATTTAACCATTTTATACATTAATTTTTCACCCTCACTTTCAACAATTCCAAATTCAACATGAATTCACCCCTACAAGATATTCTTTCAGTTGTATTTCCAATATTACGTTTTCTACAAAATTTCAGAATACTCATATTTATGAATACGTAAAGCTTTACAAATCCAGTGTTGTTTTTACAATATCAAAATGAATAACAAGTGATTTTCAATCAAAAAACTATAATTTCCTTACGTCCACGTGCACTTCATTTGTAATCAATTAGCATTCATTGAAACCTTTGTCATGGAATTGAAAATTGAAACTCAAAACTTTTGCCTTGGAAAATCGAAACATTTCTGTCATGTTTGGCATAGAAGGGTTCGATAATGCACGTGTTAGGGGTGAACGTTTTTTTCTCAAAAAGGTTGGGGGTGAACTAGATCAACAAAAAAAAAAGATAGGGGGTGAACAAATAATAGGGTAGATTAGGTATTTTAAGTCAAATGTTGGGGTCAAAGTATAAATGTAGGGGTGTGGGGTAAAACTTCCGTTTAGTTTTGAGTCTTTGTGTACATATGTAGCTTAGGGCAAAGTTATGGTGCATAAGGAAATCCTTATGCACCGTGCATAAACACTTCACAACCATCAGATCTAGTGCACACGTGTAATAATCCTAGACTTCTCAAACCACACCAAATCAAATTTCATTTGCTTCAAACATTTCTCTCACTAAAACATAAAGCTCTCCCTCTCTCTACAATTCAGATGAGTCTTCATCTCTTCCGGCCACACATGATGATTCCGGCGCGGTGGTCGCTGGCCAGAGGCGGCAGCGGCGCCGTGCCGGAGAACCAAACTCACCCTTTTTAAAAACTAAAGCCATTTTTCAACCTCCATTTTCGTTTAAAGCCAAATCCGAACTCGGATCGCGCAAAAACACAACGAGAAGGAGTAGATCTAAAGATTAAAACTGGTTCGCTCCTCTTCTTCCCTCGCGTTTTCTTCTTCTTCGATCCAGTGACGCTGTGTTGATTGCTATATGTTACTGTTTCGTCACTGTTTGTTTTCACGGTTTCAGATCTGAAGTTGTTACTGGATTCAAAATCTTTGTGATGTTAGAGGGATTTATGGCTTAGAAACTGCTAGAAACCATTAAGTACATCTGATGGTTTTGGAGTACAGCTGCTGGAAACAATTAAGTACATTTAATGGTTTTCCACAACAAAATGGTTTTGGCATTCTGGTACGGTGTTGATGATGAGATTGAAGATTCTGGAAACCATTTCCACAACAAAATGGTTTTGGCATTCCAGTACGGTGATGATGATGAACGAGGGTGTTGATGATGAGATTGAAGATTCTGGAAACCATTTCCACAGCAAAATGGTTTTGGAGTACGACTCACAGAAACCATTTCCACAGCAAAATCGTTTTGTCATTCCGGTACGGTGATGATGACGATGAACGACGGTGTTGATGATGAGATTGAAGATTCCGCGTTTGGTTCGTTTTGTTTTGTTTTGTTTGGCTTCATTTGGGGGTGTAGGAAGCAATTATGTTGGGATTTATGCACGATGCATAAGGATTTTCTTATGCACCATAACCGCTCCCGCTAGCTTAATGCACACATTGTACATGTCTCTGGCTAATCTATAACTAATATCGGTTGGATATCGAATAAACCATTAAATTGGTTCATATCTTTGTAATTCACTCTTAAATTATTCTTTGACTCTGTTAATATTTCAAATTAGTCTCTGTGTTTGTCAAAATTTTCTCAATTAGGTCCCTTATCGTGTAACAAAAACATGGAACTAATTGATTTTTTTTTTTTACAAAAACAAATATTAGTCTGAAATATTAATGGAGTTATAGACTAATTTGAGAGTGACTTATAAAAACAAGGACAAATTTGATAGTTTACTCGTTAGATATCTATTATTCATGGCTCGCTAATGCTAATGACAGTTGGTTTTATATGCCACGACATATATTGTGACATAGGCATTATTTACTAAATAGTCCCACATTGGTGGAAAGATTGTATGAATAATGTTTAGGGTCATGCTAACAACTGTCCTAAGAACATTTTGTTAAGAATTCAAAAATATTAGTAATTGATAAATTTTATATAGAAAAGTAATTTTTTGTTGTTTCAAATGCACAATTTTCAAGATTTTTTTTACTTTAAACTTTTTAACAAATGCCCTAAGGTGTGTTTGGATGAAAGGAATGTTTTGAGATAATGTAATGTTTTGACAACAAAAACATTTAGAAATGAAAGCAATTTAATTGAATTATTTGAATTGCTTATAATTCTAAATTCTTCAAAATTTCTGAATTACCTCATCCAAACACACTCTAAAAGCACTTGTTATAGGCACTTAAATGTAATTTTCATCTCACAAACTGATATTATAAGGTTGTGTTAAACTCAACCACGATTTTTAAGATTAATGTGATGATTGTTCTTCGCCTCGTGTTTCTCTGAGGCCCTTCAATCCCATGGTTGCCATGCACACACTATAAATACATGCAATCATCTTCTTTGTTCTTTGTTCTTTTTTTTTTTGTTGTCAATACGGCATAGGGCTAGCTCTCAAAAGCTACATGACCCGTTACTCCTTATAAAGAAAAGTGAAAGTCCGATAATAATATATCTGCAAACAAATTTAGTGGACCTTCATCTTAAAGCAGGATAAGTCTTTCCCATTGTTCGAAAGATCGGTCCCCCTACAACAATTTGAGCGGATTTTCAAACGCTTTTAAATGTCCGGATGAACATCCATACCATAGGTTGACCTAGAATTCATAGTTTAATGATTTTACGTGTTAATGTACAATTTTAATCATTAATACATTTAATTATCTATAATAAAAAATACTAACCGGTACATCCTTGTTAAGATAACACTTTAATTATTTATTGATCATTTCTTGTGAAGAAAAACTAAAATTATCAAAGTCACTACAACTTAAATTCACCCACAGTATTTTCCGGATTTTTATGTTGGTGTGCTAAATTCTTGATCGTTATGCCTTCAACAAGAATGACAGAATGAGCTGGTTCTACACGTACAATAATACGATATGGTTGGTTGACACAGACAACCATGGCGCGATACCCTGCTTAAAGTAGCACACTACAAAGAGTTGCCCTACCACTGATTGTGGGCCCATCATACTCTGACAAAGTGAACCCATGGGCCCACCGTGTTTTTGAAGCTGACTGCCATGTGAAGGAGGAGTCCAACCCAGCTGGATGCTGCCTATTATTTGGTTAAGCTGCGATAAAAATTGGTTCTATGAAATTGATTTTAATTAAAATTGAATTAAACTGTACTTTGCTACGATATGCTAAATTGAGTATCTCTTTGCTTTATACTGAGATATCAAAACCTTTCTCCTTTTTTTCCTCTCCCCTTTACCTTTCGGTTCAATATTAGTACATCTTTAGTCTAACTTGTTTTCATTTTTCATAATAATAAATAATAATAACAAAAACTGAATTATGAGTTGCCTAAAGCTTAACACATTAATAGAGAAACAATAAAATGTGTTCATTGAGTGGTGAGTCACGGAACAAACTAGAAAGGAACAAGAATACTATGGCACCTGTGAAATGTGGACGTAAATGATTAGGACTTTGTACCGTCAAAGACACAAACCTTCCCCTTCCCCTTCCCCTTTTTTCCTCTAGTAATGGCGTGTTTCTGGTTCCGCGTCACGTGGCTTTGTGCGCCGTATTATTTCTTTTCTATTGTTATCAAATCACATCCCCACTAGATTACGTTAGGTTGGTACCATTTTCTGGAACTTACTCTTTTACCATTCTCATCTTATGTCCTGTCCTTCATATTCCTATCCTACCCTACCCCCTACCCTTCTTTATCAATTTTAATTTGCTTTGATTAACATTATTTTTTCGTCGCGGATTAAGCTTATTTAGCAAAAACAAATACTGCCCATGTTAAATTAAAAAACAGACAAAATCGGGGAGTCATTCGAGTCATGGTTTAATCTTGTTCAACAATGATAAAATAAGATGATAAAAGATAAATAAGTACAAAAATGTACAAAAAGAAAACCAATAGTGTTCCAATTTTTTAAGTTTGTTTGAGAGCTTGAGGAGAGAGATGAGAAAGACTTTGAAGGTGGGAATTATAGTGAAAAATGAAGGAAAAAAAATCATATTTTTTGAAAGTGTTTTTTTAAAGATGGCTAAATTAATACATATAATTAATATAGTATAACAATACAGATTGAATACAAATAATTCATATAAACCCTTTAAAATCATCTGCAATATAATTTTTGAGTTTTTGCAAATTGAAATAGTTTCACATTGAGAAGAAAAATGATCTCTCAAAACCCTTCCATTTCAAGTCTTCAATTTCTTCCTCTTACTCTTTTCCTTTTTTCAAAGTTCACCCCTACATTTCTCTTCAAATTTGTAAATAAAACCTTGGTATATCCATTTATTTAGTCTCCCTTTCCTTGATTAGAGTAAGAGTGTAGTCTTATGTCAGAGTATTGTTTGTATTTATTTTAAGAATGATGCTAATAACATATTTTTTCTATTAATCAACATTAAATGTCTCTTATTAAATTTATATGGAATCAAGATTCATTTGAATTTGTAAATTAAAGAGTTGTTGGGCTTTTTGAAGAGCATACAACTTTTGATTGAATCATTACATTACGCTAAACAATCATACAAGTGAATTTGAATACTATATCTCGACCAAAAACGTTAAAAAGTAGGTTAATAGCACTCCTCGTCTTTTTTTTATAGGTTGCCTTCATTAGAGGAGTAGATATAGTTATATTTGAATCATGCCATAATTAAATATAAATATATTTTTCAACAGATTGGAATATTTGCTATGTTGGAGAAGTCCAACCTCTTTCGCTAAACTTTTCCATCATTGCTAACACTCCTCTTATTTTAATTTTGAAAAATGTTAACAATTGCTCTTAGAGCATTTGATAAAAAGTTTAAAGTGAAAATTTTATCTTTGAATTTGCGTATTCAACACATTAAAATATATATATAAAAAAAACATATTTTCAACATGAAAATTATCAATTACTTCCATTTTATGTAGGTTTGAAAAATTAAAGTGAGTGTGAATTTTTTTTCCACTAGACTAAAATCAAACATCTTATCACATAAAAGAGGAATCAATGACTGCTATCATTGTTGCTTCTTTAACCTTTTTGGACCACATAGATTTGAAAAAAACATTCCTCCTCCTTCAAAAAAACAAAAAAGCAAACAGTTACTAGTAATTAATTAACATAAAAAACAGAGATTAATAAAAAGTTAGTGTGGGTAAGATAGTAAATTCGATACATCAAAAGCAGCATCTTTTTTGCGGGAATAGGAGTACATACAGGACCGTTGAAAAAGGGTAAACTGGGGAAGAAAAAAAGCAACAAAAAGTTGAAAGCACGCGACCTCATAATGCAGTGAAGGTGAAGGGAAAATGATAGCAGTAGTTGTTGTCCTTACGGTTACTGCTCATACTCTCGTATGAAACCCTCCCTTTTCTTTCCACAACTACCCCTCCTCTTTCACTCTCTCCCCCTCTTCAACCACATTACTTTCTCTCTCTAGCATTATCATATTCTCTCCACTTCAGCAGCCCAGTCATATTTTTATTTATTTTTTAGTTCACCGATCGAAGCCACAAGTACTGAATCTCAGTGAATTGTGAATTGATCATAACTAACTCTGGTAGTACTCTGGTTAGTTTCTTTCCTATGGAAGGAGGGGAAAATTGTTGCGTGAAAGTTGCGGTTCATGTACGGCCATTAATCGCGGATGAGAAACTTCAAGGATGCAAAGATTGTGTAACCGTCGTTGCTGGGAAGCCTCAGGTGCATACACTATCAACTCAACAATGTTGAATGTGTAAAATGAAATGCATTGTCGTTGACTCTATAGAATGCTATAGATATTTCCTCTTTTGGACTTGTCGTGTTTATGTGGAAGAGATCTAGATCGGAAATTCATCACGTAATTGAACACAAGTGTTCTAAAATTAGATAGGTTAAAATCGGTTTTATAATCATGATCTGATAGTTTACTTAATTGGGATATATTTGACTTCATTCTATTTCTGGATTTGGTCAGTGTACTTTCTGAAAATTTATTTTAGGTAAATATAACATGATTTTGATTTATATAGGGAGGAGAGTAAGATTTTTTACCCAGTTTTGCCATTTCTCTTCACAAATTATGTTTGGTTTGTTTTGCCATGACAAAAATTGATTTTGAATTAATTAATTATGAAGAATTGATTATGACTAAAAATAAGTTGAATGTAAAGAATTTTTGTTTGAGTATTTTCATGTAAAAATGAGTTCAACAAAAAAATTCCAGGTTAAAAATTAATTTTAGGGGCAAAAACATCAAATTTTAGCTTCAAGGTAGAGTCAATTCCTAAAAATACTCAATTCAACTAAAAAACCTTCAAAAATGTCAAAATCGGTTCTACATAACCAAATTTTACCTCCTCAAATAGTGTAATCAAACATGCACTGCTAATCAAACATGGTCAGGAGTCTTTGAAAGTGACAGCATCTCTTTAATTTTGTAATTTGGTTCAATTGCTTGCTAGATTTTCTTTTCTTTTGCCTTTTCATGTTTTTTTGGTTTCTAATGTCAAAATTCAACTGCTGAATATGATCAAAAGTTATCAGCTGATTTATTTTTCGCAATGATAGGTAGTAGTTTCTTCTTCTTTGTAAAGTATTCGCACTGAATGTTTCCGTATATGCCTTTCATCTTCAATTGAAATCTGTCTATGGTTATTTTATTTTCAGAGAGAGTTGGCTTTTAGAATTTTTTGTTTTCATGGATGTCAATTGCTTATTATTTTAATTCATTGGGATATATCTATGTTTGATTTTAAAATGGCACCCCTTAATATCTATTAAGTAGCTAAAAGTGTGAACCCACTTGGGTTGGTCTGTTGGTGTTGGCTTGAGATCTTAGAATATGCTCGTCTCAGGTTCGATTCTCCCCGGCATCAATTTTGGAGGGTATGCTAATTGACTTGTTGCTATAATTCAGGTGCAAATTGGTGCTCGCTCGTTTACATTTGATCATGTTTATGGAAGCACTGGTTCTCCCTCGAGTGACATGTTTGAAGAATGTGTTTCTCCACTTGTTGATGGTTTGTTCCAAGGATATAATGCTACTGTTCTCGCATACGGTCAGGTATAGTTATTACTAACGGAGACGGAAGCTACATGCCACAACACTTGTAACTCTTTTTCATTTGACATTTTTACTTCATTGCAGACAGGTTCTGGGAAAACATACACCATGGGAACTGGGTTTAAAGAAGGTTTCCAAATAGGAATAATACCTCAAGTTATGAATGTTTTGTTCAAGAAAATTGGGACCTTAAAGGACCAGAGTGAATTTCAGTTGCATGTTTCCTTTATCGAGGTCTGTTGATTTTTTTTTCCTCACTGCTTGTAGTATTGATCATTGAACTGTGTATACTTCATATGTGCAAAGTTATCTAGATTAAGTATCTAACAACAATATTTAATTGTGAAAAGATTCTTAAAGAAGAAGTAAGAGATTTACTGGATCCCTCTTCAATGAGCAAAACAGAAACTGCAAATGGACATGCAGGAAAAACAACCTCTCCTGGGAAGCCGCCAATACAAATTCGTGAGACATCAAATGGTGTTATAACCCTTGCAGGGTCTACAGAAGTCGGTGTCACAACACTAAAAGAAATGGCTGCTTGCCTCGAACAGGGATCCTCAAGTAGAGCAACTGGGAGCACAAATATGAACAACCAATCCAGGTTGATAATGCATTTTTCTTCTCTTCGTTCATCTGCACAAATTAGTTTTATTTGTGAAATAACTGTCTGATTTTTAGACTCTTGGACTACTTTTGGGTAGCATGGCCACAAGACATGATTAGAGAAAGAATCATACCACGTAAAGTTCAGATAATAAATTGATAAATAACTGAAGAAATCAGATATTGTCCACCTTTGTCATCTCTTTGTTTTAGAAGTCTGCTGGCATTTCCAGCATCTAACAATGAGATTGAGCTTTGAGTTTTATCCCTTTAAAATCGGTTATGATGAAATGTTTGGGCTTCTAGTTATTACAGTGGATTAATAGATGGAACTTTTTTTTTCGGGAATTTAATAGATGGAACTTTTGTCACTGTATGAATGTTTACAATTTTATAAGCATTTTATGGATTTTTCAATGAATTATCCACCTACTTACTTGCTGGTCTCAGTCCATGATGAGACACAATTTGAATAGTTTGTCATTCTATGTGATTCATAAATATTATGATGTTTGATCTATGCCGTTGAGACCCCATGTAGTGGGAAAAGTATTTTGTTGCTGTTGTTCAATTACATGATTGAAAAGTTATGCCTCAAACTGTTGTTGCTTTTTATTCTACTGGAGTTCTCTTTTATTTCTTATACTTCTTCAATATGTCCAACTAGCCGATCTCATGCCATCTTCACCATAACCTTAGAGCAAATGCGCAAGCCCAAGATTCCTAATGATAGCTGCTTAAATGATATTATGAATGATGAGTATCTTTGTGCTAAGTTGCACTTGGTAGATCTTGCCGGATCAGAACGAGCTAAAAGAACAGGGTCTGATGGTATGCGTTTTAAGGAAGGTAAGTTTGTGACAATTTTCAGTTTAATATTTTAAGCGTGCTTGTGATATTATATATTCACTAGTCATTTAATGTTTAAATCAGGAGTTCATATTAACAAAGGCCTTCTAGCACTTGGTAATGTTATTAGTGCACTTGGTGATGAAAAGAAGCGAAAGGAAGGTGTTCATGTTCCATATAGGGACAGTAAACTTACTAGGCTTTTACAGGTTTGATATCTTCATATTTAGCTTTCTTTTTGCAGCATACACTTTTCTTTATAATGATATTGAAAATATTTTATAGATAGAAGGATTAGTGTGCACCATATCCCCTGTTTCTCCGAATCCATCTACAAATTAGTCCATATGAAGCTGATAGATTTTAAGAATGTACTGTGCTACAAACACATCATTTACATCACAGAGTTCACCTATTTTGAAGCCAGACTATTTGCAGCTGGAATGTTATATTTTCCTAGAAGAAAATAAATACTTATTACTGATAAATAAAAACGATATTAAACAAGAAACTTGTTTATGGAATATTTGTTTTCATTTTCAATTTTTATTCCGTTGCTCTTTTTTGTTTACTTTCTTTTTTAGATTAAAAAGTGAAATGATTTTGCAGGATTCACTTGGGGGCAACAGCAGAACTGTCATGATAGGTTAGTTGTTTCTGTTGTGTTTTTTTCTCTCTTTTTGTACCATAAATGGCCTTTAACTTCAACCTAGCATTTTTAATCTTCATCTTGGAACCAAAGTTAATAACCTGTATTAAACTTGCTGAAATGTATAAACTGTGTTCTGTATTTTTCATAAGGTTTGAAATTTTTCCAACTAAATGGTTGATGCAAAGGATTAGAATGCTCTATCATGTATTTCTATTTTACTTCCACGCTTTTCATGTTGCTTCTAAGACTATCTGTTTTTTTTCTTACATCCAAACAACATTTCTATTTCAGCCTGCATAAGTCCTGCTGATATTAATGCTGAGGAAACCCTAAACACTTTGAAGTATGCAAATCGTGCACGCAATATCCAAAATAAGCCTGTTGTGAGTATCGCATTATTTTTTGTTCGCAGTTTTCATTTGACAAAATCGAGATAATTTTACTATGATAGCCATTGAGGCTCACCTTTTTTAAAATTCTTCTCTAGGTCAATAGAGATCCCATGTCCAGTGAAATGCTAAAAATGAGACAACAACTGGAGTGTTTGCAAGCAGAGCTTTGTGCTCGTGCCGGTGGCTCATCTGAGGAAGTTCAGGTATTTGGCTTCCGTCAATATGAATCTTCAGAGAAGTCTTAATTTCTTAAATATATTTCCTATAATAGCTTACTGGTGGCATTCAATGGCTTAAATTTGTAGTGTGTGATGAGATACCAATCAATCCTTATCACTGTGTTTATTATTTGAAGAAAGATATCCTAGCATTAATTGGGCTTTTGCCACTATTTTTATATATATTTCATACAAGGAAACGGTTTGTATTCATATTGTAAATATGTAATCATCTTTTAACTTATTATATAGGGTCTCAAGGAAAGGATTGTTTTGCTTGAAGCTGCTAATGAAGACCTTTGCCGTGAACTTCATGAACACCGTAGTAGATGCTCTGTCGCAGAACAAAATGAAAAGGATGCTTATGTATGCCCCTAACTTTTTGCTGTTATTTTTCTTTGACTCAAGTAATTTTTTTTTTCTCAGATGGCGTTCTAATCCCCAAATTTGTCCTTTCATGTTATCACTGTAGTTGCATCCTGCTAGTTAAAATGAATTTAGTATATTGGGCGGATAATTTATGCATGCAAGCATGGAAACTTTGATTTTCAGGATGGAGGCACATGCATTGTGAAGACGGATGGGCTTAAAAGGACCTTACCTATCACAGTAGTTGATTATCCAATGAATGAAACAGCAGGTTAGTCTCGTCTTTGGACGAAATTTAATATTTGATTAATGTCAGTTCCACACATGCACTTGCTTAAGTCAGTCTTTTGTCTATATCTTTCTCTGCTACTACTTGATCTAGTGTTATTAGAACTGCATGACTCACGGTACAAGTTGGTCGTTTTAGCAGGTGATTCCAGGGAAATTGAAGAAGTAGCAAAAGAATGGGAGCACAAACTTCTGCAAAATAGTATGGATAGAGAGTTGCATGAATTGAATAAACGCTTGGAGCAGAAAGAGGTTGTTGCAGCACATATGTATAATTAGATGTATATCCACATTACGCAACAGTGAAAAGCACATTAAAATTAAAATCAATACAACCAAGACCTGCATAAGTTATATATTTCATTAACCTTACTTGAAAAAATTTATCTGAGATATGGTGTCCATTTTATCTTGATAAATGAAAGCAGGCACATAACTTAGTAAGGTTGTTATAGTACTGAAAATATCAGATCTGTCGTAGAGGAATTGAACTATTCTAAGGCACCAAAAGAAAAAGAAAATCACGAAAGAAACAGAGTTGTTTTCTCCGAGCATTATTGGAGAAAAGAGTCTTCTGTCTTTTCTCCTGTCTCATATTTTATCAACATACTTATTGGGATTGATGTCTGTACAGTCTGAGATGAAGCTGTTTGGAGTATCTGACGCTGAAGTACTCAAGCAGCACTTTGGAAGGAAGATAACAGAACTTGAGGATGAGAAGAGAACAGTGCAGGTTTGATAGAAGTTATGCAAATTTATTTTGACCTTTACAGAAAAACTAGTATTCACTTACGTGCCTAACTTATGAATGCAGCGAGAAAGAGATTGTCTTTTGGCTGAAGTTGAAAATCTTGCTGCCAACTCTGATGGACAAACACAGAAATTAGAGGATACCCATTCCCAAAAATTGAAAGCACTTGAAGCACAAGTGGGTAGTACAATTTGCCTTTTATTTATGGGAAATGCTTACCGGTGCCCCCGGGGCACTGGTTAAGGATACTAAAAAGGGAAATTATATAGTAATTATTGCATTGAAAACTGTGTAATTAATCCATAAATAAGTCAACAAAGTTTCCTTTTATGGTAATAAATTCCTTTTTTTGT
>Ga0228711_1001184_pt1 | contig 37356 bp, 24 predicted proteins | sample MedpolnodulmetaG_2_FD_177996 | JGI IMG/M metagenome (GOLD analysis project Ga0228711, IMG submission 177996) | Root nodule microbial communities from Medicago polymorpha collected in Santa Monica, California, United States - brown nodules | ecosystem: Host-associated > Plants > Roots > Nodule... | reverse complement strand
AATCATAAAACTGTGCGCGCGCGCACGCTTGCGTGTGCATTACAACTCACAAAACCCATGTTATATTGTCTTGGTGGGATTCAAACACTGCTCGCAGAAGTAACGTGAATTCAAGTTTAGGTAGGAATCTTGTGGTAATATTTTAGGTAGGAATCTTGTGGATACAGTTGTGTTTATTACCTCTACTATTAGATAGCTACTTCGCATCTTGTGCTACTTCCTTTCGATCTTTCCTTATCATCTCCCTCTGACATGCCTTCTTTTCTTTTTTCTTTTATAAGATAATCTTTTATCCTAATGAAAATGATTGATTCTAGGAAAGCATGTCTATCACATTTCAGAAGCTAATTTCCTCTGCATTTTGCAGAGATAAATTGCTGGCAGGAATGGCTTGTCTTCTCTGATATTTTCTATTTTCTTATGAAAAGTGGGTGCATTAATTTTGTTGATTTTGTGGACAAGCTGGTGTCACGTCTTGCTGAAGGGGATCATCATACACTTAGGACAAATCACGTGACTTGGCTGCTTGCACAGATTATACGAATTGAGCTGGTCATGACTGCTTTGAATTCAGATTCTAGAAAGGTGGTTAACGTTAAACATTATTATTGTCTTTTTCTTCAGTTGTGGACAAGCAAAATTTGTTATTCTTTCTACATTCCCAGTGATGCAAAGAGAGAATATTTTTTGAGGTCTAAAACATATTTTAGTAATAGCACAATGATTTATGGAATGAATAATTTACATACCCGGCCTTTCTAATTTTTCATCCACTTAAAAAAAAAAAAATAATGCTGGGACTGCTACTTAACTTTGTGTGTTACATTATTTTCATGAAATTATTCTTGCTAGCATTAGATGTATAATAATGTCCCAGGCACTACATGGCAGGTGGAAACAACCAGAAAGGTATTATCATTTCATAGAGAGGACAGAAGTTCAGATCCTAATAGTCCTCAAAGTATCTTGCTTGATTTCGTAAGCAGTTGTCAAAATTTACGCATATGGTCATTGAACACATCAGCCAGAGAATACCTGAATAATGAACAGCTTCAAAAAGGAAAGCAAATAGATGAATGGTGGAGAAGCAAAGGTAGATTAAATATGACTATTTGATCATTGTTTAATGTATGACAATGTTAAATCACTAGATAATGGTTTGCTGTTTGTTCAAGTTAAATGTGAGCCATAAATGGTAGTGTTTAATTGTCTTCAATATACAACGAGACTATGCATATTTATTTATACAGGAGAAAATCTCTCAAGAGGGAAATTTGGAAACAACTTAACAATCCAAGGAAACTATATATCAAATATAACAAAGAGAAGGACTGACTAATAATTATTATAATGTACACTCTTCTTCTAGTTGGAGCATATACATTATATGCATCCAACTTGTTACATATATAATCTATCTGAGGTTCCTATAGGCTATAGAGACTCCATAAAGATATCATCCAGCCAATTGTTGGAGCTTTAAGATGAAGTCTTGATGCCGCCTGATAAATAAAAAAATGGGTTTGGGGAAAGATAAAATACTGATTAGTTATCACATACAAGCTCCATAAGACCTATTTCACAAACCTTCAGCACTTATTTTAAGTGTTTCCGCCACAAAAGTTTATAAGTATTGTGAGCCCTAATGTGATATTATGCCTCTATATTTGACCTTGCAACAACATTTTGCTTGCTTTTCCACAAAATTAAGTTTTGCTTAATAAGAACACATTATGCCTCTATCACTCGTGGTAGTCAAAATTGCGCTCAAGTCGTAGAATCATATGATTTTACGATCTTGCTGGGGTTGAGTGAGTTCGTGCCGGCAAAATAATTTTCTCCCTTGTCATTCAATCCTTTCTCCCTCATCGTGCAACCCTTTCTGCCTTTTTCCTTATCGCAACTTGCTTCAGTTTGATGGAAAAAATAAAGGGAGAAAACGGTAACCAAAGAGAAGAAAGAAGATGAAAAAAATGGGAAACACGGGTACTGAATTGTTTCTTACCCTTTCTAGATTTTTGTCAACACAGGCCTTGTTTTTGGAGAATGTTAACAAGTGTTCTTAGGGCATTGATTAAGGAATCAAAAGAGGTAAGTTTGTATAGAAAAATGTTGTACTTACTACGTTGACAAGTGGTTAACATGTAATCCCGAGAAAATCTTCCCTTTTTGTAGATTCCTTAACCAATGTCTTTTGGACACTCGTTAGCAAGACCCTTTTTTATAATAAAAGTGACAGTTGTCTGCGTCACTATTTACTGTCAAGTAATTATGGTGTGTTTTGAAGTATTTTTCTTCATCTATTCATTCTGTCTTTTATGTAAATAATATATGAATTTGTGAATCTGGTAGGAACTTAAGATCCGTGTTACGACCACATGATTTACGATCTTGCATCTCCTCCCGATCCTACAATGGATCTCGATTTTGACTACCTTATCAATTGCATCACCTGCCCAATTTGCAACTGTGTATCCAACAATATTAATATGATCTTGTCTGTATAAACAAGCCCTTGTCATGTGATCTTTTAATACATCATAGAATTTATTTTGTCTTGTATGTATGTATATATAAATTTGTGAATCTAGTAGGATCTTCTGATCCCTATTACGATCACACGATTTACGATCTTTCATCTCCCTCCCGATCCTACAATGGATCTCGATTTTGACTACCTTGATATCATTTGCATCACCTGCCCAATTTGCAATTGTGTATCCAACAATATTAATATGATCTTTGTTTGTATAAACAAGCCCTTGTCATGCAATCTTTCAATATATCTTATAATTCAAACAACTGCATTTCAATGGCTATCGCAACAACGGATGATGACCTAAACGGAAACGACTATGTGAACCTTATATAAGAGGAGAGAGGGTCGGCCACAATGCTCTTATACCTAGTTGAATAGTATGAATAATTGTCTTTATTATGCATTAAATCTCTACAATTAAATATAAGGGGGGAAACAGAGTTTGAATACCTCAGGATTGGGAGCAATATCAGTAATGGCTAACTATTTAAGGAAACTAAATCAAATAATAAAGTAAAGAATATCATATAATTATATGTACAATCAACACTTCCTTTCTGTTTGACTTTTTTTTTACTATTTTCATGATGTTGAAAGCTGGAATCCCTCCTCCTTTGTACTTCAATCTTCTTTTATTGTTGGATATGATGGTAAATTGGAAATAGTTATCATGGTTTACTCTAGTTGCAGCTTAGTTATAGACTAGTAGTATTTCTTTTCATAGTTAACACAAGTATAAGGAAAGTCATCCAATTATTATCCTACTGTGTGTGTGTGACATGGTGTAGCTCCTTCTCTCTGATTAAATTTTTCATTATCTTTTCTGTTTCTCTTTTGCTACATTCTCTCCAGATCCTTACATTTGTTCTTTACCCTTTTCCATAGTTTTTGGCAGTTTGCTGAGTGAAATATTGTTAAATAGTAGTTAAACTATTATTCTTGTATTATCTGATTTTATCATTCTAAGAAACCCTTGAATTATCAGGAGACCGAATGATGGATTATATGAATATGGATGAACGCTCAATAGGGATGTTTTGGGTTGTGACCTACACAATGGCACAACCTGCTCTTGAAACAGTAATGAATTGGTTAAATTCTGCTGGAGTTATTGATTTGGTACCAGCAACAAATCTACAACCACCTGAAAGATTAGTTTGTACGCGAGAAGTTAACCCCTTGCCCATGTCATTGATATCGGGGTTTTCGATGAACTTATGTTTGAAGCTGTCTTATCAAATGGAAGATTCTCTGTTTTCTGGACAGGTTCACCCCCCTCTCTCTCTCTCTCTCACACACACACACACACTATGTTTAAGGATCATTTACCACCATGATTTATTTGCTCTATACTGTCGTAGTATGTCTTTTATCATACTATATCATTTAGACTTGAGAAAGGCCTGATAATTACCATTTCAAGCAATGATTTCATCTTCAAAGAATTGGAAAGGAATAGTTCTAATGTCCCTTCTTATCAGCCAAAGGAACAGCTCGTTTGATATCTAGCTTCTCTTTGTGTGCAGGTTTTTCCCAGCATTGCAATGGTTGAAACTTATACGAGATTGCTGCTTATTGCACCTCATTCACTTTTCCGTTCACATTTCATTGTAATTTCATTCTCCCTTCAGTGATAACCTTGTGTTACTTTTTTGTTTATATGTCAATATGTAAATAAAAATATCTTAGCTTTATGATTCCATTTTCTGCTTAGGTGAAACTACTTTTGCTCTTAACTTTTGTTGAAATGTTAAACTGGGTACTAAATGTGTGAAGTTCCATGGTGGAACTACACATCTAGTGAAAGATAGTTTTTATATTGTGGAAATTAGTTATATGGACCAATGAAGTAATTGATGTAGCTTGTTGTTACAGTCCACGTGAAATTAATAATAATTATTTGTTTTTGTGGAGTACTGAGCAGACTATGAATCTCGTAAAATTACAATATAGTGTTGTTTTGTCTCTCACATTTTCTTGGTCAGGTCATTACCAAGTCCCTTTCCTTTCCACTGGTTTCATGAAGCATTTTGATAAATTTTGATGCCCATTCATTTTTCTCATATACTTCTTATTTGTTTGTTTGCTGATGTTATGATTACATATCATGAAAATGTCACTCGCAGCATTTGGGGCAAAAGAGTCCTTCTTTGTTGAGCAGGCCTGGTGTAACACTTTTGGTGCTTGAGATATTGAACTACCGACTACTTCCACTTTACAGGTGATTGTTTCTATATGGACTGTTTAAATTTCTTTTTTCAAAGATAAGTATATGTTGCAATTGTAAGGAGTCCCTGTATTTTTTTCCCATGTTTGTGACCTTCAGCTCAATAAGTGGTTTTAAATTTGAACACGACAAGATCATTTACCATTAGGGGTGCACATGGTTCATAGAGGAATCCAGCTTAGATTGTACTCAAACAAAAAGTGCTGAAAACGGCAAGGAAATTGAGAGGACTAAATTGCATCAAATAATAATAATAATTTAAATTAAAAAAAGAGGTCAACATTCATGGAGATTGTTATCGATTTGTAAGAATTTAGCGGTTGATAAGTAAAAGAAGAAAATAGGTTGGAGATTGATTTGGAGTGATGGTGGTGGAGAAGATATAAGAGAAGGTGTATTGATGCGACTGCGAGTTTGTGCCGTTTATGGGATTTGTGAAATTGGTGTAAACTAATTAAGTAGAATGGGTACCCCTGTTTGTGCCGTTTACCGTTCTTGAAGTGATATGAGCTGGTTTGGTTAGTTTAGTAACTGGGCTTTTAACATATGGAAAGGTTTGGTTAGGGGAAGTCAAATATTTTGCACACCCTTATTTACCATTACATTTGGACCTTTTTACTCAATTGTGAATTTAGTTTTCAGAAATGGACTTAATTGAGGCTATATATTCTAGACTTTAATATCTTTTTCATTTGCTTTTGGTCCTTGTTTGTTTTAGTTCCTGTAATAACTGTTAATTGTGGAATTAGTCCTTGTATGGTCCATATTTCAGAGACTAAAATCAGTATGATCCCCATCTTACAGGACTAGAACAATTGTTAACAACTAGTACATAGACTAAAATCAAAAGCGAGGATCAGAAGCAAATTTTCCCATGTTTTAGGGGCTAAAACCAATTTTGTTTTACTGGAAATAAAAGCCAAAACTGTGTATTTGCATGTACAAAAAAATGTTCAAACCTATATTCTATTTTGCTGGTAATTAGATATGCCAAAAGTTATGATTTAAATATAAAAATATAAAAAATGTTCATTTTGTGTAGGTATCAGGGAAAAAGCAAAGCCTTGATGTATGATGTTACAAAGATAATTTCTGCTCTAAAAGGAAAACGGGGAGATCATCGAGTATTTAGATTAGCTGAAAATCTGTGCCTGAATCTTATATTCTCATTGAGAGATTTCTTTTTGGTGAAAAGGGAAGGAAAGGTATTTGCTTTGGTATCAAAGTTGTAACTTTTTTTTTTTTGGGCAAAGAAACTTCTATTATATGCTATTTATTTGAGCCCCGTCATCACTCTATATGCATGACTGGTGTTTTATATCTTGTCTAAATATTCTTTTAACTATTTGCAGGGCCCAACGGAATTTTCGGAAACTTTGAACCGAGTGACTGTTGTAACACTTGCTATACTTATTAAGACTCGTGGGATTGCAGATGCTGATCACCTGCCTTATCTCCAAAACATGTTGGAACAAATCATGGCAACCAGCGTACATACCTGGTCAGAAAAAACACTACGATACTTTCCGTCTGTTCTGCGCGAAGCATTGAGTGGTCGACCGGATAAAAGGAGCCTTGCAATCCAAACATGGCAGCAGGTTTGTTATAGGTGTATTTTCATATGTGCAGGCATGCCTTCAGTAAAGAACAAAGGCACATAATGCAAGGTGTGGACAAACTTGTGGGTTCAAATTAAAAAGGGGTATTGATAGGCCCTCAACTGATGTCATGGGTTTGGACAATCAAAACAGGTCCATGGCGTGGAGAGGTTATATAACATATAATAGAAAGGGAGAGAAGAATGATGATGTGATAGAGAGAGGAGAGCTGTAAGTTTGCTAGTGGGAATTCGTTTATATGGGAATTTGTGGAGAGAGGAGAGGTCATGATGAGGGAATCATTTCTGTTAGGCAGAGAAGTTTTCATTCTTTGAAGATAGCTATGCTCTAGTGTAGTATGGGTTGTTTATTCCCTTCTGCATTTCTGTTTTCATCATCAACCATCAATAACATACATTGTCCATCATCTCTGTTGTTATTTTACTTTTTTTTTTTTTTGCACTCCGAATTGGGTTTGCAAAAAGATTCTTTGGTCAAGTCTATTTAAGTTCAAAGAATACTTGTGTTTTTCGTTCAGAAGTTTACAAAAATAGCTCTTCCAAAACACCTTTTTAAGCTTAATCTTGTTCCATGATTCGTCTCACCATTACTTTTGTGAAATATCAATATAGTAACAACTAGCAATGGTCCATAAATCTTGCTTAGGAATTACTGTATCTGGTGAATATGTTGTTATTTTTTATATGTTGATATTGTTTCTAAATATGGAAATTAATATTTGAGACATATGTGCAGGCAGAACAAACGGTTATACACCAGTGCAACCAGCTTCTTTCACCTTCGGCAGATAGTAATTATGTTATGACCTACATCAACCATAGTTTCCCTCAGCATAGACAGTATTTGTGTGCTGGTGCATTGATACTAATGCAAGGCCATGGAGAGAACATTAATAGTGGAAACTTGGTATTTATCTTTAACTGCTATCTTTGTCATTGTGCTGGTATCTTTTAAAATTTCCTGCTTTGAAATAAATTTATCTTTGTTAGTTGTTACAAGGAAGTTTTCCCCGACGTGTTTCATTGACACTTATATTCTTTTTTTGTATAAATATTTCCTTTTTATTCCCAAAACTCTCCTAAGTCACTCAAAATGCTCAACCTGTTTTCCATATTGGTCTAGGGACGTGTACTGAGGGAATTTTCTCCTGAAGAAGTGACATCTAACATTTACACAATGGTTGATGTTATGCTTCATCATATGCAAATGGAGCTTCAACAAGGACACTTGATTCAGGTTAACAGCTGTGAATGAGGCTTTTTATCTTTCAATTCTGTAAATCAGTATCCTTTTAGCATTTTTTATATAGTTTTGTTTTGTAGGACCTTATGTTAAAAGCCATTGCAAGCCTTGCTTTTTTTGTTTGGACAAATGAGATACTTCCTTTGGATATCTTGCTTCTTGCACTCACCGACCGTGATGATGATCCACATGCTTTGCGTATTGTGGTACGTACATTCAAATTCTCTTTTGATTATATATATTTTCTAATCCCTACACCAGTCATGACCTCTTTTTCCAAATAGAAAAATAAGTTAAAAGAATGAGATTGAAAATTTGAGAAAAGTAAGAGCCCATTTACTTTGTGAAAACATTTTCTATTTTCATTTCCTAAAATTTGTGTTAGTTTTATTTGTTTACAAGGAGAAAAGAGACACTTGAAGTGAACAACAGTCTTGTGTTTCTGGAAAATGGAAATGATGAAAATGTCAAGAGAGCTATTTTCATTATTTCTAGAAATGCATCATCAGTAACCCAGCATTTTATCTTCTCTCCATCACAATGGCCCGCTTTAAAAATCTATTTTCTTCCTGTCAACAAGTAAAACTAAAACAAATTTTGAGAAATGAAACCAAAAAATGTTTTTACAAAATTTTTTTTTTTTTGATGAATCAAAAGCGAAGGAAGGCATCAGGAGATAACTTGACAACTCAACCAGGTTGGGACCCCAAAGCTACCCCCATTCTCTATCATCATGCTCAAAAAATTTATTAAAAAAGGGAAAAACTATACAAGAGGGGGGACTAGACCAAAACCCTCGGGAAAAACAGGAAACAAAAAGCCAAAATCAAAGCAAGAGACCTAAGGATAACGGAAAATCCGTATATGTCTCTATAAAAATCATCTCTAATAAACAATGGGAAAGTTTCCCACCAAAAACAACATCCAAGCTGTGACCATGATTCGCAAGCTTATCCGCACAACAATTCCCAGTGGCGTTTTATCCTATTTCTATGTAGTCGATTTCATTAATTCTTTCCATCTTGCTCCGTCTATTTCTTCCATTTTTTTCCATTTAGTTTCTATTTTTTTTTACCGAAGAATGTAGATATTAGATTTTTGTAGTGAAATTTCATATTTTTCCTCCTCTGTTTCACATCTTGAGATTCAGTGCTATTTCCGCTCCCAAATTTAGAATACCTTAACATCACATTTATTAATAGAACGAAACAAGTATTGAAAGAAATCATCAGTATATCAGAAGTCATCAATCCTTTTGCATGTCTTATGGAAATGTATCACGATCTAGCTGAACATAATAGAAAGGCCAAGTAAACATATTTGTTATAATTATAAACCAGGGGAAATTAAGCTTCTGTATCTTTCGTCTATGAAGATTAATAATATTTTGGATGTAATTGCAGATTAGTTTGCTTGATAGGCAAGAGCTTCAGCAGAGAGTAAAACTCTTTTGTTTAACTCGTGGGCACCCTGAACATTGGCTATACACAGGAATGTTTAAGCGGGTTGAGCTGCAAAAGGCTCTTGGAAATCATCTTTCATGGAAGGATAGGTACATTCCTTTGAAACAATGAGTTACAATTTTCTTTGCTGTGATCCATCATCTTTATTTGTCACAGCGGTTGATAAACTCTTTCTTAAAAATTGAAAACATGGAACTTCAAACCAAATTGTTGTGTTATTTGATGGAGATCTGTAAATATTCTTCTTGTGGTTGAAGCCATAAGAAAAGAATGAGACAAATAATAAAAGATTGATTAATAGCAAAAACTAGAGAATTATAAGACAAGTGAAGAAAACTTAAAAGTAAGACAAGTGAAGTTCAAAATTATAAGAAAAGAATTCTTGTAGTAATATTTTATCAGTTGTTTGTTCTTGTGTTGCATACTTCAGAATTTTTTAAATAAAAGAAGAAAACTTAAAAATAAGACAACTAGACAAGTGAAGTTCAAATTTATAAGACAAGACATCCCCATTAAATCATAAAATAACAAGAGAAATTAAAACCAAAGGCAAAAAATGTAGATAAATATTAAAAAGGCAAATACGACATTAAATAAAAGTAACTTCTTATTTGAAATATCAGAATAAAGAAGTAATAGATAAACATTTATCCTTGAAAATTCCGGTCGTTCTTCAAAAAAGCATAAAAACTCTATATCTTTGTAAAGCCTTGTCCTATCTCTTCTACGATAATCTCAACTAATTTACTCCCTCTGTTCCTTTTTGATTGTCAAATTTTGACTTTTTACACAAACCAAGACAACAAATATTTTTACTACTTTTGATACAACAATTTATTTTTTTCCTATAATAACCTTAATCATTTAATATCTCATTTCATATATTTCTCTCTCTGCAATAAATATCTAAGGTTAATATCGGTAAAGCAACATTTAATGATGTATTGAACTTTGAAAATGACAATTAATTAGAAACAAAAATTTTATGCAAAAGTGACAATTATAAAGGAACGGAGGGAGTGCATTAAGTAGGGGAATTGTTTATCTATGTATTTACGACTCCTTATTGAGGTAGGTAGAATTTCAGAGAGAAAATGCAAGTTGTATTTCTGAAAATTGGAACTAGAACTACAATTAACTTAATGCACTGTTTCAGTTATAGCTTTCTATAGCTGAACTTAAAATACACTCACTGATTGATGAGATTTAGGCCACTCTACAATGTGACTATTAATTATTCAACACACGTGCACCAAGTGTACAAACTAAAAATTGGGAGATTCAAATTACATGCAGAATATAACATGATTCAATCAAGAAGTAACATAGCATGATAAGACTAAGAATTCTGAAAATAAGTTGAATCTAAATTTATTTAGTAATTTTTGAGAAAGCATTCCTAGTTGTTTTTTCTTTTCTTTTTTCGAAGAGGCTCCCAGTTGTTTGTAATGGACACCAAAATTACCGTATAAGCTTTAGCTAATAGTAGGTGCACTTCTTGTTAATTCATCCAGCATTTCTGCTTGCAACGAGAGTAATGAAGCTTCCTTAAACCAATTTTCGATTTAGCGAGTTTTTGTATGTATTTACGTTTTTTATTTGGTATTTAAGTATTTAATTTATTTTTTGGGTCCATTACTGAAAAAATTGTATGGACTGATGCTGGCTGCTACAAATTTTCCAGGCAACCCGTGTACTTTGATGATATTGCAGCTCGTTTGCTTCCAATCATCCCCTTGATTATTTACAGACTTATTGAAAATGATGCAATGGATACAGCAGAAAGACTACTGGCCCTATATTCTCCATTGCTTGCTTATTACCCTCTAAGATTTACATTTGTTCGTGATATACTTGCATATTTCTATGGCCATCTTCCTGGAAAGCTCATTGTTCGAATACTCAATGTACTTGACATCAGTAAGGTAATGAACTTCATTTTATTTTGTCAGCAGTTCTTTGTTTCCTTAAAGTTGTTTAACTTAAAATTGGTATTGCTCTGAACAATTATTGGGCCTGTATTTCTTTCAGATTCCCTTTTCAGAGTCATTCCCACAACAAATAAGTTCGCCAAATCCTGCCATGTGCCCTCCTCATGACTATTTTACGACTCTTTTGTTGGGAATAGTAAATAATGTCATTCCTCCATTACATAACAACTCAAAATTGGGATCCATAGGAGATTCATCAAACGGTGCACAGCGTACTTCACAAAGCAAGCCACCAGCTGTCTCTCAGTCTGGGCCAGCAAATGCTCCAGAGAGTCAAAAGGCATTCTACCAAATTCAGGATCCTGGCACATATACCCAGCTGGTTCTTGAGACTGCTGTCGTTGAAATACTTTCCCTTCCTGTGTCTGCCTCTCAGATAGTACAATCACTTGTTCAAATTGTTGTTAATATACAACCAACATTGGTCCAGTCTAATGATTCTCTCAACGGCTCCTCAAATGGTGTAGGGCAAGGTTCAGTGTTGCCAACATCACCTTCAGGGGGAAGCACAGATTCCATAGGTGCAAGTAGATCAACTCCTTCAACTTCTGGAGTAAATACCACTAACTTTGCTTCACGAAGTGGTTATACATGTCAACAACTGTCTTGCTTGTTGATTCAAGCTTGTGGCCTCCTTCTGGCTCAGCTTCCTTCTGATTTTCATTCACAACTTTACTTGGAGACAACACGTATAATAAAAGAGAATTGGTGGCTTACAGATGTGAAAAGGTCTCTTGCGGAAATAGACTCTGCTGTTGGCTATGCTTTGTTAGATCCAACATGGGCTGCACAGGATAATACCTCCACAGCCATCGGTATGGTTTGGCAAAGGGTTGTTTAGTGAAAAATTCCTTGCTTAAATTGAACCATTATAATTTGAATTCCCTATATCACTTATCTGTCTTGATATTCAAAATTGTGACTTATGTTTGACATATTTGCGTATCTGAAATTGTGTCTGACAAAAAGGATCTGCTTTGCAAAGCAGGGGTAAGTTGCAATATTTGCATCTCAAAGTTTACATACCCTATAATTTTATGTTGAGGCAGACATGGCTTGAATGAGGTGTTTGGAAAAATACATCACACACAACAGGGTAAAACTAATTGGACAGTACAATATTTTGAAAATATGTTATACCCAAAATGAAGTTTATGGCTATTGAAGTGTTACCAACTAACAAATAGATGTTCTAGAAGATATTTATTACCTAAGAAAGTTAACATCAAAAGAAGATAACACTTATGAGATACTAGGATAGAGGAGAGAAACACTGTTACTGAAATTGTATTTTGTATTGAATGAATCTGCCGATTCTTATCCTAATCTATCAAGGACTTAACCTACACAAACTCTGCTGAGTTGTTACAGCTGTCACTAGTAAGGACAGCTGTCGTGGTGCCACTAACCATATTCTGATTATTACAAAGCTTCTTCTGTAATACACTCATAGCACAGCCTTATATTTTAAAAATCTTCGTTATTGTTTTTATTGTGTATGGAAACAATTTAATCATTTTATGTAGATTATTATCATTTTCTAAGCATTAAACTCAGCAAGCATCTGAATAGAAACTGAAGTGTTATTATATTGATTTACGGTTACTAGGATATGCTGCTTCCATTGAATCTATGTGAATTTCATTCTATTTTTAGTGGTTAGTTGTGCCTAAAAGGAATCCTGGCCTTTTTTATTACAGGGAATGTGGTTGCTTTGCTTCATTCTTTCTTCAGTAACCTGCCTCAAGAATGGCTTGAAGGAACTAATGTTATCATCAAGCAACTTCGGCCAGTAACGTCAGTTGCAATGTTAAGGATAGCATTTCGTATAATGAGCCCCCTCCTTCCAAAACTTGCCAATGCTCATGCACTTTTCAACAAGGTACATAAAATTATCAATTCCACAGTTTTAATACAACTTTCATATGTCTGCTAGGTTGAATACTTTGATGTTGAGTACATAAATGCTATACAAAGAGTCTGAACCTTCGATGCATGAGAGTAGTTTATTTTTGAAGTCATGATAGAACTATGAGTTCATTCGTTTCTGTTATTTATAGTTTATTGATATTGTAGTCTTTTTTGTTTCCCAAATATGTAGCAATAAACTTGAGTCTCTACACATTTGAGGATGAGACGTGAAATTTAATTTTGAGGGATTAACTGAGAAATTCTGTTCTCAAACTCAGGGAACTCAATGATTGAATGAGTTCCGGTGATGAAGAGTAAATTTAATAGTATTAGAGAGTTTTCATAGAGAAGATAAGTTTTGTGAAATACGAGTTGGTTCATTCAAGATGATTGACCTAGCTATATAGCTGAGGCAGTTACAAAATGATCCATTGGAATATTCTAGAACCCTTTCGACTCACAAATGGCACATCACCAAAACAAATTACAAACTAAAAGTAAAATATTACCACCATTGCAAATTACTGTAACAATACCCTCCCCTTCAAACATCCTTGTCCTCAAGGATGAATGATCACAAGTTCCATGTTTAAGAGGCAAAGCTTTCCATCTGATTAGAACTTTAAGAGCAAAGACACTTCTTCAATTGATCATTTTCTATGTAGAATAGTCATAACAGGATCAATATTAGCAGAAAACTTTCAAGTACCATGCTTAGGAAGCAAATTCCTCGATTTGAGAATAATTTGAGTAACAAGAACACTGCCCCTATTAATCATCTTCCTATGCAACAGACACCAACTTCATGGGTTGAAAGAGTAGCAAGAATCCTTAGTTAAAACGTGGGAAGTAGCATAAAGTGGTGCGGCACATAGTTTCCAAGCAAGAAAATTTGTTAAAGAGTCCCATATTAGTTGGGAGATGGCCTGAACAAGTATTTGTAAGTGGGGACAGTTCTCACCTCATAAGCCGGTTTTGTGGGGTTGTGTTAGGCCCAACCACAAATTATAAGATGGTATCAGAGCCTCCTCCAATATCCATTGGGCCACCTGCTATCAGGTTTCTGCTTTTGGGCCACCCACCATTTATATCCCACACACCAAGCCCACATCACCAAAAGAAATAACAAACTAGAAGTAAAATGTTACCACATAGTAAACTACTGTAAGAGAGGAACACCAAATATCGTCATATATAAATAACAAGTTTTTAAATTTCCTATTATTATTTTCGAAGGATTTAACATGGTTACATCAGGATTTGTCAGGTCTTGTCTCAGTATGTCCTTCCTTTTTTATCCATCGATTAATGAAATTATGTGGAGTGTAAATTCAAGTGTGCTAAAGATGTTTTGAATTTTTGATTTGTTTTCAGGTCTAGTTTACCTTTATTCATAGCTCATGGTATTCTTTATTGTTTGGATCTTATTATGCATTTTTACATAATTTATTGGAACTTTAACGTGTCATTAATTTTTTGGGTAACTGTTTTACTGTCATCTTCTGAAAAATGTCACAGACCCTATCTATACTCTTGAGTGTATTGGTGGATGTATTTGGAAAAAATTCCCAGACATCAACTGCTGTTGATGCATCAGAGATAGCAGATATCATTGATTTCCTGTAAGTCTTAACAATTTGTTTTAAAACGTCTTACCAGAAGTTATAACAAATCTTGAAATCCCTATTTTCTGCGTTGCCACTAATTTTTATCACTTGGTGTTCAGTCATCATGTCATTCACTATGAGGGGCAGGGAGGGCCTGTGCAGGCTAGCAGCAAACCTCGACCAGATGTTCTGGCACTCATTGGAAGGGCAGCGGAGAGTTTACGTCCAGATATTCAACATCTGCTCTCACACTTGAATACTGATGTGAATTCTTCTGTTTATGCAGCTTCTCATCCGAAGTTAGTCCCAAATCCTACTTAGGTTCATGATGAGTATACTACTAACATATCAGCAAATGGCAAGTTCTCAGTCTTCCATAAGTATTAATATGGCAGAACCTGGTCTTTTGTTTTGGTTTAAATTATTTTAGAGAGAAAGGTTGAAGAAAAGTGTCAATTACTCAAATTAGAAATAGTTATTTTGTGTGTGGGTAGATATTTATAGGAGTAATGAAATTTTTTTAGTTCAAAATTGGTATAGAGAGACAAAGCATATCGTGGATTCTTCATACATTTTTTTGTAGTCATTTGCGTGTGACAGGTGCATCATAGAATTTAGACATTGTAAGAGTCATGAGTTGTATATAAATTGATGTATTATACATATCTCCCCAATTTTGTATCAGAAAATCATTTGTCTGTATTCAATTTCAGTTGACCTTCAGTGTTTCAAAAACGAGTTAGAAAGTGTGGAAATGCCGACAGAAACCTGTTACGTTACGCCTGGCAAGTCCTTTTTTTTTTTCTTTCTGTTAATCGTGTTTGGATAATTTGGAGTTCGACTGATAGATAGAAAACTAAAGTTTGACCAAAGATTGTTTAAGCCAAGATTTGAATTGGATTGTGCGAAAAGATTGGAGACCTTAACTGAGGTTCACTATCCATTTGAGTCCAACCATTTAATAATTTTTCTTTCCGTTTATATCACCAATCTGTTTGCAAAACCACTAGCAATCAATACGTACAAGGTAGGAATGGTTTTTGGTGCGGCTGCAAACGAGTCCGGGTATGTTCCATTTACCATACGCTCCATTTACCCCATTTAGGGTCTTGGATGAATGGCATGTGGTTAAAAAATATTCAAGGGTTGAGATTTAAAATTAAAAAAATAAGTTTTATTTAATAAATAAAAAAATTATGTCCTCTTGTTCCCTCTTTCTCTATAGGCACGGCCATTTTTCCATCTTCCTCTCAACGTCGCCGCCGCCATCAACTTCCATCCACCACCGTCAATCACAACGCCCATCTCTTCCCCTTCCTCTGGTTTCTGCTCGCGTCGTCAATTTTATCATCACAGCGTTGTCTCGCCGTCGCCGTCAAAAATTGATCCATTATTAATGTTGTTGTTACTGTTCTGTTGGTTCTATTATGCTTTGAGCGCCGCGGTTCCAACCTCCACCTTGTGTGTTATCAAACCATTAAAATTTGATACAAATCCTTTGTAATAATTTGAGCAACCGTGGATTTACAATTGATTTGGAAATTATGTTCAAAAACATCATTAAATCTCAAATAGATGTAGCAGTACCATGAACTCATTACATGTTTATTTAAATCTGTGAATAGGAATTGGTTTGTGCAAATAACAGTGATGAAAAGCTTATGAGAAGAAGAGGGTGAAGGTTTCCGATGAGAGAAAACATAATTCACCTTCTTTTTTATTAAATAAAACTTATTTTTTAATTTTAAATCTCAACCCTCGAATATTTTTTAACCACATGTCATTCATCCAAGACCCTAAATGGGGTAAATGGAACGTATGGTAAATGGAGCATACCCGGACTCGCTGCAAACCACCCAAAATCCTTTTTTTTTTTCTTCTTTTTTTCACTCAATCTATATTCTTAAATATTTCTTAAAACATGTTTGAATGTGAAACCCAAAAATATCTTAGGATACATCAAAGCATAACACGTGATTCTAAAAAAAATCATGATAAGATCAAAATTGGAGTTACCAAAAGGGATGATGATATTCATTATCGATACACTATGTCTAAAGGATGTGGACTTCGATTCTGAAAATTGAAGACGATGGCAACATAAAAACAAGACTATCACTTTTCCCATTATGTGTTTTCTCAACTCGGTCAAACTCGTCAAACTTTCCAATTTTACCAGAAACTGAGTTTACCTCCGAGTTAACACGTTTTTGATATCTAAAAACGTAAACTCGGTAAACTCGACGAGTTAACACTCGATTTACGAAACATTGATCTTATCCCTAATTCACCCTTATGCCCAAACAAATTTGATGCTCTACGAGTAAAAATAAGATTAGGTTTATTTAAGACGAGATGAAGTTGCGTGAAGAACAATTGAAATAAAATTGTAAGATCATTCAATTATAAGTGAAAGTTGAAAATGAAATATTTATTTTTTAGTATTTTATTTTGCAATGTATTGAAACTCAAAGCATAACTCTTATGATAATACTTTACCACAAGATTCCTACCTAAATTTGCGTAGATTTTACATTGAAATTTTACTTATAAATAGCAATGTAATCAAGCTAACAATTAAGGGTAAGAGGTAGTAAGAGACAGGTTGAGGTGTGTTATACTCTACCATAACCCACCTCTAAATTTTGGTGGGGTAATTTCTTTTGACATTAACTTATCTCTAGCTGAACAAATTCAATATTCTACCAAAAATATATTATTACATTCATGGATCGGGTTCGAACCTCTAACGTTCTATTTATTCATCTTAAAAGATAAATTTATATTCACCAGACTACTTGCTAAAAAAAATTGAAAATTTCAAGTATAGATAAAAATGAAGTAATGTAAAAAAAATTGTTTTAATAAACAGTTAATTAGAAAATGTTAATATTTCATAGTTTCCAATTATATTTGGTATGTATGGTATGAGATAATTTTATCAAAAGAAGAGTATGAAGTTCGTATATATGATTCAATCAATATGAAAAACCTGAATTTAATCTATAAAATATAGATTAATCATTTTCTAATACTATTTTATGTATTTTTTAATAATTGTTTTTATGACAAAAACATATGATATACTTTTTTATTTTGACAAAGAGTAATATGATATACTTATGAATAATAAAAAGGAGTACATAAAAGGCTTAATTGCACTTTTGGCCCCCTATCTTTTCAAAAGTTGCGATTTTGGCCCCTTAACTAATTAAAATACAAAACAGCCCCCTATGTATTGGATCTTTGGCAGTTTTGGCCCCTAAGGCCACTTTTGACTTAGTCTTCGCTGACGTGGCACCCACATCCCTTAAGTGAGGTGCCACATGTAATTAGTTAGGGGTGCCACGTCAGCGAAGACTAAGTCAAAAGTGGCCTTGGGGCCAAAACTGTCAAAGATCCAATACATAGGGGACTGTTTTGTATTTTAATTAGTTAGGGGCCAAAAACGTAACTTTTAAAAAAATAGGGGGCCAAAAGTGCAATTAAGCCTACATAAAATTCCTCAAAATAAATCCTCTAGAAAAAATGGGAGTATATAAAAGGCAGACATGATCACATGCCTTTGAAAACGACCTTGGAATTGGAAGGTAGCAACAATTAAAATATGACCTCAAAAGCAAATCACTTTGATCATTGGTTGAAGCATTGACACATATGCACGCCATGTCTATATATTATTCCATCGTTGAAAATGTGATTGATGATGATTACACCATACCATATAGCTGGTAGATATTTCTTATTGCTATCTTTTCTTCTACCCTTTGATTTGAAGTGTTAATTTTTTTATTTCTTTGGTACCACCAAAATTATCAACTTTGCATGTAACGAATTTATGTTTTTTATTTTGACAAAATGGAAAACTTGCAAGTGGGGGACATATATTAATTATGGTTGTAGAAATATAAGTCATCATATATCATCTTTCTATTTCACGTGAGTGTTAATGTATGATAGTGAAACCTGTGATTTTCATACACTCGTGTTTACCTTTCTTTGTAGGCTACAGCAATAATAATTTAAATTATTGTGAACTTGCTTGACTCTTTTTTTTTTTTTTATCTTATCACTTCTTTTCATTGTAGCAACATTTTTTTAATTTGGTATGAACTCCAAAGGCTGTTAGCAATCTGCCCCCCAGAATTGTTTCCTAAAGATCATTCTGCTTAATTGTTTGTCCTAAGTTTCGGACTTTGAAGTGAGCTCATCTTAAAATCTCAGATTTGATTCTTTTGGATGTCAATTTCGATAGATTAGTTTGACTTCATAAAAAAATTGTAATAGTAGTATTCCTAAAATACCTGCAAAAATGTCTAAATAACAAAATATAAGTGGACTTTTCAAACTTTGATGTAAAAAGTATCATTTTACTACCATATTGATATTCTAAAGATATTTCAGGAGCCTACTAAGAGTTTACTTTTCAAACTAAAACCATCAAGCAGAGGCAAGCAGAGCAACAACAGTAGGATATCTCTTCAAAAAATTTAGTAATATATCATAGTATAAGTAAAATCTAAAAACTAAATATAAATGTATATATATCTAATCTTGCTTTGAATTCTCCAACATACAAGTAACAGATTGTCAGATATAGTTACATAATGGTCTATATGCTAATGCTATACTGTTGGAAGCTATGCTAGAATCCAACCACTTAATATAAGGTAAGGCCCCCCACAACAAATTATTTAAGGGAAATGCCTACCTATGTATCAAACATACATATGAATCTCAGCATAAGTATTATCATGGAAGAAGAATAGAGTCATCTTCTAACAATATTTTAAGTTACATGTTGGAGCAAATGTTCTCCATCTTATGTAGTCTCCTATAAGAAGGAGTTACTCACTGTTATCCTTGGTTTGCTACCGGCATATTAGCAGTACTAGTGGTCGCGGAGATGTTAGCATCCATTGAATTCGGCATTTGTGCATTCTCAGATTTCTTGTTGAGGTTATACGGTGCTGTACTCATCACCCTGTATTGACGGAAACACATGAGAATCGCAATGATGTTTCACATAATTTTGATGATACTAGATGTATAAATTTATGTTGGAAGGTGAGTTACTTCTTCCTCTTCCTTCCAACACATCATACCAATTTATTTAGAGGCAAACGAGCAGTATAGACAATATAAAAGTTTAAAACCATGAAAAGAAATCTTATAATTTGTGTTGACCTAACTCAACTCCACAAAACCTGCTTGTAAGGTGTGTGACTCCCACTTTATAACGACTTTTTCAGGCTATATCACATCTGATTTGGGACGCTTAACAGACCCTCGTCACACCATGAACTTGACATCTAGAGTGTGATCCAATAAAGGGTCGCCCAACAAATTTTGGATAGGCTCTCAGACAGACCATCTTATAATTTGTGTTGGCCTAACTCAACCCTACAAAGCCGACTTGTAAGGTGGTGTATGCCTCCCACCTATAAAGACTTTTGAATGGGCTCTGAGACCATCTTATAATTTGAAGTGGCCTGGTTCAACCTTACAAAACCGGCTTGTAAGGTGAGTGATATCTCCCACTTATAAAGATTTTTTAGGCTACATCACATCTGATGATGTAAAAGTAAAACTCTCAACAATGAAAAACTCATATAGAATAAGAAATCAACATGCTTCAAGTTTCAACAATTTAAAGATGATAACTTGTTGTATGGAAAAGGTAATGATGAGAAATAGAACCCGTGTATTAGATCTAACCTTTCCTTGCGCTTCTCCAAAAATCGAGCCAATGATGCTTTGCGGGCCTGCGGTATAGCTGCATAAAATATTATATGACAGTAAAAATGATCAAACACATGAATAACTCCATACTACAAAAGGATGCATCCTATATTTATTATAACTTTTGGCAAAAAAATATGAATAAGTAAAATAACATCATGTAGCAAGAAATTATACTGTTACATACCTGATGGAACCATGGTGGTTGCATTGACTACTTTGGGAGTCACAACTTTGCAAGCAGATGTGGTAGGAGTAGGGCCTCTAGATGTTTTAGCAGCCATAAACTCATCACTGCTACTTGAGCCACTCCCTGGCTGTGGACCAGTGTGTGAAGAAACAGATAAAGGACTTGAAATACCAGAGCAGGGTGGTATGTCTACAGCTGAACTTATAGGCAAACCATCATCACCTGATGCAAATTTCGAGCTAGATGCCTGAACTTCAGGTTGAGCCCTGTTTGAAGCTGCAGATAAGCCACTTCCAGCCAACAACATGATGGCTTGTGCCTGAATACAATTGATCAAACCTATGTTTAACTTCAGTCAAAATAAAACAAACTTAACCTTAACAATGAGACGTATGATTTCCCTTTTTCCTTTATACTTGGGCCTTGTTTGGATAAACAACTTAATTTACTTTACAGTAAAATAAAATAGTCATATTGTTTTTATTGAAGCTATAAGCTGTTTTCATAAGCTATCCTAATGAGTTAGTTTATGACAATAACCTGAAAACAGCTTATGGACATGTCATAACCTGTTTCGATAAGCTCTCCAAACAGTCTCATATTCTCATTAGTGCTTATGATAGTAGACAAACTCAAATAAATCAATCCAAGCAGAATAGGGGAGTATATATGAGAGAAAATACCTTCTCAGGAGTGATATCATTGAAGATGTTCACAGTACCGCCATAAAACATGGTAAGTTGAGGAGCAGGTGCAGATGGTTTGTCACTGTTGAAGCATAATATAAATGAGACAAACAAGTTAGTTGAATTCAAACTATTACTCCTAAGAAACATCTCAAGCATTAAACTAAAATTACCATGGTTCAACCAAACCAGCAACAGTACCAACGATCGGAAGAACTGAATGAGGTGCGGTAACCGATCCACCAAGTAGTGATTGCTTCGCATTAGCACCATTTATATTCTGACCAAAAGTTGCAAGATGATTTTTTAGGAGCGGATGTACCGCAGAAAGTGAATTTGCTTGATTGGAAACTGGAAACATCTTCACATCATGATGACGATTCATAAAATTCACACTGTGTTGTACAGGATACTGATTCACAGAAAAATGAATGCCACCTTGTCCATCGTGTTTGAAAGAGTTCTAAATAGTAACAAACAATGGAAGGAAGTGGAAAAAGACGTCAGATTATACTTATTAAATGGGAGATCAAATGTATGAGAACAACAGACACGATATGTTGCAAAACATCCTAAAATCATGTTCGGATCCGAAAATCAATTTCATATGAATCATATCCTAAAAAGACTTGTATAATTGATAGATACCGTAAGCCGATTGAACTGAAAATTAAAATACCTATCTGCTCACGCTCGAGTCCAACGACCCTCTAAATGTGAATTTATTTTAATCACTTAAATTTGATGAATTTGAAATCCTGATTAACTGAATGTTGTCCTAACTTCACAATTTTTTAACAAAAAACAGAAATTGAGAGAAAGGATATTATCAAACCTGTATGAAACCAGAAGATATCATTTTAGCCTTATCGTCTTCAGAAACTTTAAAAGGCATCAAATATGAATGAGCAGAGACTTTGTTCAAGAAGGGCCATTTTACTGCTGAAACATTTGTAAAACCTACACATAGCCACAAAGGAATCATCAACATAAGCTAAAACAACTTCATATTCATAATCAAATTAATGAAGTGATTGAGCTCAAATTTTATTTTTAAACAACCAATGTTAATAATAAGTTGTGAAGTTAGCATTTTTCGTATTCATCGGGGTTTGAACCCAATCCTACTTCTTAACCCTTAGCTCAAATCAGTTGAGCTACCCAATCCCCTGGGTGAGCTCAAGTGCTTAATGAACTTCATTAAGATTGAACTGATCAGGTGTACGAACAATCCTTGACGATGCTTTATTTACCTCCCGACCAAACTCCAATTTACAGCGACTCTTTTCCCTAGAAACCAGAGGATTAAAACCAAACAAAATATTCATATACCATACTACACCCTTTAATAAGCAATTTGGTACACTATTACACCCTTCAATATGAACAAGAAAACAATTCAATTCAAGGATGAATTTTCAATTTTATATGTTAAATTTCACCTTTTTGAGTTGTGAAGATTTCAAACTCAAATCAACAAAACTAGTTACAAATATTTTACACACTATATAACAAAACAACTTCAAAAAATCATAACCAAGCGAAATTTAGTAACTTGTTCAACTACTTAATTTTTCCACAAACCAAACCAAAATTATAACTCAAAGAATTTAAAATAAAAAAAAAAGAAGAAGCAAAAAAACATGCCTGAGTTTTTTGACCCTTCATTGTTAATCTCAGGTGATGATTCTTTTGAGCATAGACTCAAGAAATCTCTTTCCATAATTTGAAGAAACCCAGAAACCAATGAAAACCCAGTTTGGTTTGGTTTGGTTTGAATTACAACTGAAAAGTGTCTTTCTTTGTTAAACCAAACAAAAGGAAAAGCAAGTTCTGTTCTTCACATTGGCTGGTCCCAACAACGTAAGAAAGAAACACTATAAATACACAATTAATACCACAAACAATATTAATTAAAAAAAAAGTACTACATAAAAAATTCCACTTTTTAAAATTCATTTGATAAATGACGCATATAATCTATCTTAAAAACGAGATAAAAGTATATATTTTCTTACTGACAACAATAAGAAGGGAGAATGTTAATTAGTGTCACAGGGAACATTGATTAAACATTCAAAACAAGTAAGTTTTTATAAAAAATTTGTGTAATGATTATTTGATCAAAAATAATATCTTATATTTTCAAGACAAAATTTATATTTGTAGAATCCTTAACCAATGCACGAAGACAATGGTTAGTAAGACTCTAATAATAATAGTAATAATATATAAAAACCGAGTCATTGGATGTAATAATACTGATCTCTCGTGACTCAAATGGACGAAAAGTTTTTCCTAAAAATTTTAACGTTGTTGCATGTTCATAATTTGATTCAAACTCAGGATCTTAGTTAAGCTAAAAGATATATATGTCATCTCATCTAAATATTTTTGGGTTGTTGTGTGAGTTTTAGATCTACCTTCTTCAATGAAAAAATAGTTAGATTAATAATAATTAAAATAAAAAACTTTGTGCCAAAAAATAGATAGTAGGCATGTTCCTACCATGTTGTAGGGCAATAAAAACTAAAAGAAAACCACAAAAGTAGGTTTTTTGATAGCGACGACAACAATTATTTTAATTGTGAATTTATAGCACCATCAATATTTATTTATTTTTTTTATAAAAATGGATCATATTAACTTGTGTTCTTATGACTTACGTTAAAGATTCTATAAATTGTAAATATTTATTATAAAATATTAATTTTTAATCTTTACAGTTATAAATTAACACAATTTTTTAGATACAATTTTTATTTTAGATTCCTTAATATATACTCTAATAGTACAAGTTAACATTTTCATTTAAAAATATGGAGGTATACTTAAAGAGTGACAATTTTAATATCTTTATCATTTTTCATTAATTCCATCTATATATTTGTGGTCCAAATATTATTTAAGTAATTTAAATATTGTCTCGTGTGTAGTGTATTTATGAAGTTAATTGATACGTGTAAGTATTGTTTTGATCTCTCGTTTAATTGTAATCAATGAATGATTTAAAAGTTAATTTAATACGTTGATATGAAATGACAAAAATTAAAAAGCATTAATTACAAAGTTTAAAGTACGTACTGTATTTATTGTAAAAAAATTGTTTAATGTTATTAAAAAAATATACTTAAAATCATGAAGTGATTGAACTCAAATGATTAACGAAATGAGTTCAACTAAATAACAAATCGAGTTCAATTTATTATTTAATATTTTAAAAGATGATCAAGACAATAGCTAACATTTCTCAAAAATAAATTAAGAATTGTAGGATGATCCATCAAGTTGAGACCCACGTGCATTATACCCTACCACGTTATCCACTTGTGTAACGTGTCGACCCCATTTTTACATACCACCGACCCTTAAAGTTAAGGGGAAATTATATGCACGTGTGTATATATCCATTAATATTTATTGACTCTTATATATGATATTAATTATAGAAGCCTAGTTCTCTTTTACTAATTATAGATAGATAGACAGTTAGAATCTAGAGACAGTCGAAATATACAATTTAAAATGTTTTTTCTTTTTTTAATGAAGTAAAATTGGATTGGTACGTACGTGGAGTTTACTCAAAGTTTTAATCTGAATAAAGATGAATGAATTAGTTGGAATCCACCACGTTTTTCTTTTTATCATATATGTTTCTCTTTATCGGGTAGAACGTTAAAATATGGCTTTACACAAAATATTATAAATTTTTCACACAGGATAAATTAATTATGAATTTTTAAAGTGTCAAAAACTCAAAAAACAAAACAACGAAAATCTTGACCTATAAATCAAATTTTGAACTCATTATTTGCAGAGACATTTATAAAAATACATAAAAAGGATCAGTAAAGTTTCATAGCATTTGGAAGTCGTTTCAATTTATTTTGATTTTTTACTAAAACGTGCAAAATTGAAATTTTGTTCCGAGTAAGCGTATACTCACATGTCAAATTTAGTTCCCTAATTTTGTAGGCATGACTAGAACATGATAAGAACCTTTACATGAAATTTTGTAGTTTTTAAACGAGATACAAATTAATTATAAATTGTTTAAGAAATTCATAATTATGGAAAATAAAAATTCATAATTAATTTGTCCCTGGTCGAAAAAATTTAATTTTTTGTGTAAAGCTATATTTTATCGTGCTAAACATGTATGGAAAAAATCATGAAAAAATTCAACCTCTATGTCACATTTTTATACTACGTGTATATTATAGGGTAAAAAATAAAAACTCGAATTACAATGCTAGAATATATATTTTTTTTTTTAATTTTACATGGTCAATTTGAACAATTAACCATTCAAAATAAGAGAGATGAACCTGCCAATAGTGTGCTAAATAAAATTAGGAGGTAAATGCCCATTCCGAGACCTCTTTGCGTGTGAGAATTTTCAAATTTTGCCCAAATTTTTATTTTTTTTAATAGGAAAAGGGCTATTGAGCTCGACTTGGTACAAAGAAAGTAGCAGTTGAGCCTGGACTAGTGCCCGGGCTAGCTGGGGTGCCACCGCCCCTGACGAAGATAGAAGATGGAATAACCTCCTGACCAAAAAAAAAAGAAAAAAGAAGATGGAATATCCTGCATATCAATTATTATTAATGACAGATCTATTATTTTTTTTTCCAGGTCGTCTAGTGACTAGATTCAAGCACATTATGTGTAGAGAAGTGGGAATCTGGAGTGCGAACCCCGACTCCTACACAAATTATCCCTGATAGCTAACAACTGAGCTACACTTACGGGACATAACAAATCTATTATTATTAATTAGATTAGAAGATAGTCATATAACCCTAATTTTCAATTTTGTCTTCAAATTTATGTTATGTCATTTCAATTTCAACTTTCCACTCTAATGTACTCCCTCCATCCCTAACCGCTTTGTTTTTTTTCACATTTCTTAAGAAAAGTTGTTAGTGTAACTAATGTGTCTATTTTATGTGTTAATATTACCAAATTATCCTTTGTTTATATGTGTATTAAATTTGACTTTTCGTATTTCAAGACAAGTTAGTAGTATTAATTAGGTGTACGTTTAGGAAAAAAAATAATAAATGCATCTAGTAATTTGAAAAGGAGTTTACATTTAGGGATAAAAATAAAGTCAAATAAGTGCTTAGATGTAGGAATGGAGGGAGTAACATATTTCACAATTAGTCTTTGATGTCATATCTTTAATGCCATTATATGTAATTGATCTTAGCATATCTCACAATTATTCTTTAATGTCATGTCTTTAGTGTATTGATATAGTCTTTAGTGTAAATAGGCATGGCAATGGGGCGGGGCGGGGACGAGTTTTGCCTTCCCCATCTCCATCTTCATCCCCTACTCTCATATACTTATCCATTACCCTACCCATATCCAACGGGGATGAGAAATTGAATTCCATCCCCGTCCCTAATGGGTTCGGGTATTCCCACCCCATCCCCGTCCCCACAGTGAATCATTTTTTTTAATAAAAAAGAAGTTTTTTTTTAAGCTTCAATGGTAATGTTGTAATGCATTATCCAATAATTTGCGTTTATTTTATCATTTCCTTACCCAATTATTTAGTTGCTTCTTTAACTATCAATGAAAGTTCTTATATCATGACAATTATCAAACCAAATAACATGACATATCATTATCAACCCCCATAACAAAAACAAAAACACGACTATTCTACATTCAGGTAGGGTTTGGGTATGCGTTCGGGATGGATACATATATCTCTGTTACCCGTCCCGTACCCGTATTTTGAAATCGGGGAAAACCCAAACCTATATCCAAACCCAGTCAAATCGGGGAAAACCATCAAATCGGGGTTGGTTTGGGCGGATACCCATGTGCTACTTACTTTCAATGTTACTTACTTTCAATGTAATCTTGGTTCGATATATGTTAATGCAAAGTGTATAATATTGAATTTGATATCAATGACGTAAGTTGCATACAATAATTCTTTTATATTTCTGTTATAGTTAGCTTTTAAACTTTGATGAGTTCTCTGCATATAGATTAATTGTTTCATTTTTTAGACATTGATGCAAGATTTTTTTTATTTTAAGTACTGTAATTTTCTTTTCCATTTGAAGGGAGGTGGGACTGGAAATTTTATCCCTTTTTTCTAACCCAGTATGTTGTTTCAATGGATAAAAATAGAGTTTTTGTTGTACTACCACGCTAAGAAATGATCTTGATTTTGTTTTACGTTCTCCTATTGATGGCTTTCTTACATGTAATTGATGTCTACTTCCGTTCACATGTGTTGGATGCAATGAAATTCGTCTATATAAATCTTAAAGTGTGAATTTTCAACCACCAAACTATTTGTCAATAAAAAAAAAAGAGGAGACCCTCATCAAATCAACACGCTTGACTAAATGCATCAAATGATTTCAATTTAAATTTTTTAAAGTCGTTGAGCCTCATCAAATGATGAAATCCCCACGGAAGAGTAAAAGAAGAAATGACACAGTTAAAAAATGTTTGTGTGCAAGATGAATTCCATTAGTCGAGACCACACCAGAGCCGTTCATAGAGTTTTAGGGGCCTTAGACATAATTTGAGAAAAGAGCCCTTGTATAACTCATCATAAAATTTGTTAGCTCATTGTTGGGATTTTATTAACTCTTCATTTTATTTTATTTTTCGCTTTCCACTACCAAATAAATGTTTTTTTAGGCAACATCTGAAAATAAATTAAATACTCCATAGACACCAAAACAAAATAAAATATCGTAGAAGTATAGAACAATAACACATGCGAAGTAGACTGAAATTTTAGCACCTAATAATAATAACACCAAAAAAGTAAAAGTATATCAACACGTAATTAAATAAATTTTAAATTTTTGGATGCAAAGCTTGCCAATGTTAAACTCATAACAACAATAATAAATGATACAAAATTAGTGTTAGACTTTTTAGAGGAATCATAAGTACATCATTCATCTTTTTATATGCAAAAAGTATCTCTAACAAGTTATCTAGCAAAAAAAAAAGTATCTCTAACAAGTTCGTTATGATAATACATGAATGTGTCTCGCATGATCTTGCATTATCAAATTCAACTATGCAATCCTTTAAATCGATTCAAAAAAGTGGACATTACTATATTGATGTAATTTATTTTTTTGAAACCTTTGAAAGACAAGATTAAAATTAATTTCTCTAGTAGGTCCATTTTCAACTAAAATATTATTTGTTTTGTTATGAAAATTATCTCAATTTATTGGATATTAAATATCACCAAAATTTTTAATATTAGTGAAACACATTATTAGGAACAAAGGACCCAAAAAAATGTCACCAATTTCTTTGATAATAATTTTTTTGGCACATTATTAAAAACAACCAAATTTTTTTATAGGAAGGGTGCATATAGAAGTCTTTATGATATATGGGTGTACATATAGAAATCACGTCAAAAGGGTAAAATACATTAACAGCCTTCAACCAAACCCTTTATCATGTCAATGTTTAGGACCTTTATGTGAGTTTTGCTATATATACCTCGCATAAATGAAATATTTCTATATACACCTCCTCCATAAAAAAATTGAGCCCCCTACCAGCAAGGGTCCTATAGACCATTGCACCTCCGACCTATGGTCTAGTGCCGGCCCTGGACCACACAAGATTAGCTATTAAAGCATGAATGGAATTTAACTTTCAAAAGAAATAATTTACCAAGTTATTGAACTCATCTTGAATAATCCTCTCTATTGAGGTTCTTCTTTAATTAGACGACATAAAAGAATCATCAATGTTAATCTTATAATAATTTAGAGGAGGATTTTTCCAATGAGTTTTAGCAACTTTTCAACCCTCATTACAAGAATTAGTCTGGTTTACGGGTGTAAGGAAAAAAAAATCCATTTTCTTTGTTTTAAAATGTAAGCAAAAAAGACAAACTTTTATCATATTTAATCTTGTTATTTAAAAACCATTTATTTTCAAGAAAAACTTGTCTCATGAAATTAAATGCAAATTACATTTAATTTTCTCTCTCTTCTATTTTCTCCATAACTAATAGTCAATAAAAATTGTTTTTACATCTTCCCATAAAACTTATTCCATAGAAAACACAAAAAAATTATATTCAAGCTCTTATGTTTTAGTTTTCTAAAAAAAAACTATACAACACATTTATTCAACATATATTTGCATAATAAATAAGGGATATGTAGGGCACACATCAATGAACTAGAAAAGTGAATTAAAAAACAAATTTTATATGCACAAATTAAAAAAAAAAGTACTCTTATATTTAATTTATTAACTTGTGTCATAACATTTCCCAAAATTAATGGTACAATGACCATTTTACAAAACTATTACATACATATATTACTTTTTGAAGAAATTAGCAAATGATTTGCCATCAAGCTCTTTCGTGAAGAACCTTGTCAAAAATTCATTGAGCGTGAAATCTTTATAAAGAGCTGGTTTCTCTGCTGAGGTTAGTTCTGGTAAAGGTCCAAAAAGCTTCTCCCTGTTACCTGGGTTGAAGAAAACAGCAATCGAAACTCGCGGCTCGTTAGAAGGATTGGCTAGTACCCGATGATCAACACTCTTATACTCCTCATTAGAAATTATCTGAAACACAAAATGATGGTTGTGAGAAATCCAAATTATAAAGAAAGTAAAATGCTTAGCATTATGAAAAGAAATGACATGATACAGTTACAATATTCTTTAAATAACTCATAAAATCAGAGAAAAGTATAGAAAATTAGTGAGCAAATATTATTAATGATTTGATTTAGTTGAATATCAGTACATGCAACGTACCCTATTTATACATATAATTCAATATGAAAACAAGGGCATTGTACTTCTTAAGATATTTTTATGATTATAAAATCTTTACTAATTTCCATGATGTATTTTGAAAAGAAATAAAAATAAAATGAAGAGAAGAGACAGAAAATATAACTGACCTGTAGAAAATCTCCAATGTTGATAACCAAAGCTCCATCAAGAGGCTTTACATTAATCCAACCATGTTGGGTCCTAACCTGTAAGCCACCTATATGATCCTGCAATAATACCGTAAATGCCCCTGGATCAGTATGGGAATTGAGTCCAACAGTAAGATCAGGCTGAGGGCAAAATGGGTAATAGTGGCCAGTCATCCCCCTCCCTTGTGATAAACCCATATCAATGAGCCTTTCTTCACCTAATCCCAATCCTTCACTCAACAAGCCCAGCAAAATATCTCCCACACGCTTCACTTCTTTATCCCACTGTTTTACCTCCTTTCTGCACACCTCCGGAATCTCATTCTCATCGGCTGCAATCGGTCCCATCTTTATCTGCGAAATTCCATTAAATAATTACTAACATTTGTCATTCAAAAAGATGTATCTGTCGAGCACATTAGTTTCGTTGATTGATCCAATTGAGGATTTCAACTTTTAGACAAATTGTTTGTACCAGCAACTTTAGAAACTAAATTGATGATTCTCTTAAAAAGTAAATTCTACTTCTGCACAAATTAATCAATCAAAAGCACCTATTTAGTGTGTGAGTGAGTAACACATGATCAAAGGCTTCATAATGCATATAGAGAAAAACAAGAAAAGCATCTTGAGCTTAAGAACTTGAAAGAGTGATAAACTTTCAAGATGTATGTAATCAAAGCAACAATTAACAAACAGATTTAACTAACATAAACTAATTCTTACATGAACGTTATTTTATTAAAAAAAAATAATTTACACTTTAACGTGAAGATATTAAAAATTTATAACAAAACATTATACTATAGATATAACATTAAACACATTGTCTTTGTGAGGTTAACTCAGTTGGTAGGAACAATGAATAATATAGGCAAGGTATGTTGTTCAAACCCCGACCACCACCAAAAAAGCACCCTATTTAAACTCATGGTTAGTGGCAATAAACACATGATTTTGTCCTAACTAACCTGGAGCGTGTCGCGCCAGCTGGCAGCTTTAGAATTAAAAAGATCAACGTTGGATATATATGAAACACCCGTTTCCATTTCCCTACGGTACACCTTTTCCTTGTCCTCCGCAGGCTGTTCATGAAACGCCTTTATAGCACCAATAACACTTCGTAGCAAATCCGGTGCCACACCATGGTTGATCACTCTAAAGAATCCAAACGTGCTCGCTGCCGAACGAATCTGTTCCACGACAGTGGAGCGGGAATGGTGGACAGCGGAGAGGTCGATGGTGGGGATTTCCGGTTGGGGGAAATCTGATCGTGGAGTGAGGTCGGATAGAGTTTCTGGTGGATGGATAAAGAATGATGGGATGGTTTTGATTCCGGAGTCTATTAGGCCTTTTACGCCTGATTTGGTTTCGTCGAATTCTTTCACTGCTTTAACACGATCATAAGGTGGTGGTGATGGGATGGTGGTTGGTGATGATGACATTGTTAGGAATTGAATGGAAATAAAACGAGGAATGAATGAATGAATGGAAATAAATAGATTGTTGATTTTGATTTTTCAAACAAGCCATTGCATGTTTTCTGAATAGTCAAATGAGACTTAGCTAACACGATAAGATTCAACTATTTTGGTTTTTGACTAAACATATGCAATGCAAGAGTTTAATGAGTTTAATGTCGTCGAGTGTTTCATAACCACTCAATCAAAAATTGGACATGCATGCATCTTTTGACTGAGTTATTGCAAGTAGGGTGTGACTTTCTCTAAGGAAAAGGGGAATTAATAAAAATCTCATGCATTCACCTCTATTTCTTTCTATTTATCTTTTTTTCTTTCTTTCTTTCTTCTAAACAAAATAAATGAAGGATAATAACGACATGAGCCCATTCAATAACTCACATATAACAGACAAAGAGTAGAACAACTAATCATCGTTAGTACACGGATGACTTTTACCGTAAACTTGTTAAATTAATTTTAACCATGAAATTGTTATCAACGATTAAATGTCAATTTAACTTGAGTAAGAAAGTATAAAGAAAGAAATTTATGGTAACAAATAGTTCATGAAGTCAAATTAGTTACCGTTAGCTGCAACATTCAATGAAGAAAATACCGTTAGCATGAGACCAATCAAATTTGACTCTATGCTAACAGTATTTCTATATAAAAATGTATTTGGTACACAACTACTGCGTTGAGTATAGCCATTTCAAGTCTCCATGCTCTAAAAAGATAAATATGTTGGTATTTTTTTTAAAGACTTTTATATGTGTTTAGTCCCTGCAAATAAGGGTCATTTAAAATTTGGTCTATGAATTCGTTAATCATAGCATTTTGCCACTTCAAAATTTAATCATTTAAAATTTCGTCCCTCAGCCCAATTAATCACTGCCACGTCACTGATTAGCTGACGTGGCAGTATGACTCAACAAAATATGGCTTGAAAGGACAAAAATACCCTTGAGACTATCAGACAAGCAGGAAATTACAAAATTGCCCCTTAAATCATTCATCTTCCTATTCTCCTCCAACCTTCCTCCTTCAAAACTTTATTCTTCTCCTCCAACATTCGGCTCCATGAAAACTATTGTAGGCAACAATTGTACGATTGTGATTGGAGACATATACATGAGCAAATTCATTGAGTTCAGCTTCTCCCTGGTAGGTTGAAATGGATGAATTATAAGAAGCAGTTCTTTGCCATATGTAACAAGGATTATGCAATTTTTTCGTACTAAGAATCCAAAAAATTATGGGGAGGAAGGCACCTCAAGTTATGGTCAATTTCTATAGCTTGGAAGTAACACAAAAATAACCAATATTTACGGTGACGGAACTGGGTGGAGATGGGTTTTCCAGTGACCGGAGTTAAGAGGTTGACGACTGTGGAATGGTTTTACAGTGAGATACAATCACGGAGTTAGGGAGGGAGGGAGAGGGAGAGGGAGAGGGAGAGGGAGAGAGAGAGAGAGAGAGAGAGAGAGAGAGAGAGAGGGGAGAGTATGTATTTTAGAGAGAGTGGATTCATGAACTTTTGTTCCTGTTATTATTTCATTTTGTTCCTAGTGGTGATGATTTTAGAGAGAATGGAAAGTATGATTTTTGTTCCTGCATTCATTTTGTCCCGTATCTTGCTCCTCGTCCAAACAATAGCTCTTGAGTTCATTTGTGATTTTTGCTACAATTATGTATTGTTTAGGTTTGGAATTGAATGAAGAATTGGTGAAGAAGAGGGTGGATTGGTAGTACATGAACTCATGGCAATTTCGTAGTTTCTTGCTTGTCTGATAGTCCCAAGGGTATTTTTGTCCTTTCAAACCATATTTTGTTGAGTCAGACTGCCACGTCAGCTAGTCAGTGACGTGGCAATGATTAATTGGACTGAGGGACGAAATTTTAAATGATTAAATTTTGCAATGGCAAAATGCCAAGATTAACAAATTCAGGGACCAAATTTTAAATGACCTCTATTTGCAGGGACTAAACACATATAAAAGCCTTTTTTAAATGGTAAATGTTAGTTGTTAGATTGATATATACTCATTCATCTGAGTTCGAACTCAGAACCTTCAACTCCTTATCTCTTAGTTCAAACTGGTTACCTAACCTTCGATAAATAAGCGTGGTTAACAATGAAACTACAATTTGCATAAATCATTGAATATCTTCAAACAAACATGATAGTTTCTTTTCCGTCTCTTCAACTTTCTTGCACACCCTATTCAGATTATAAAATCCGAAAAAAAAAGTTAAGGGTTTCAAAGGGTATTTTATGCTTTTCAGATTATATAATCTGAAATCCATAGGACGTGCAAAAAAATAAGTAGGGTGAGAAAAAAATGGTCATTAAACATTTGTGTTTTGTTATGAATTTTGGTCAAAGACCCACAATTTTCATTGTCTAAGGCAAAAATACATATAGGTTCAACCCAATGGCTTTGGATTCTCACTACCTTGTAACATCCAGATCCTTACCGTTTTGTAACGCCTCAATGTCTAGTAATGATCACCAAAGTCGAACATTGATGAGTGCAATCAGTAAACTCTCCATCACCCCAACAACTCATTATCAATGCTTATAAAATGCTTTTTTCACCGCAAATGGGAAGTACACAATTTCTATTCACTTAATTTATAACACTCTTTGATCTCTTATCTAATTTTCGTTGCTAGTTTTATTTTTCCAAGTTACGAAACATATTAATCTATAAAATTAGTAAATATGTTTTTTTTTTTTGTGACAAAAGGGAAATAAGAAAAAAAGGAAAGAAAACAAAATGAAGAAGAGACCCTAACTAGAGTTGAACGAACTCAACGTCCATGTCATCCACTAAGAGAACATATGATATGTCAGGGGGGTTTTATGGAAGACAACAAAATCATTGTCACTTAGAGCATCCTTCTTAGCTAGAAAGTCAGCTGCAACATTACCCTCACGCAAAGTGTGTTGCAAATTAACTACTCAATCTCTAAGTTGCTTGATAGTCCATATCAAATTTCCATATTTGTGAAACACAACACTTACTTATAGGTAGAGTCCCAACACTTACTTATAGGTAGAGTCCCAACACATTTTCAAACTGTGATACAAGCCCACAAGATCTCAACGTGCAGAAAGCAGGGTCTACTAATGTTGTCGAGAAACCCATGCAGAAAAGGCCTTGTATTATTGCAAATAAGACCGCTAAAACCACCCAAATTAGATTCAAAGAACACGCTACCATCTACATTAAGAGCCACTGAGTCAAAGTTAGTTCGAATCCAAGTGACGACTCGCACAACCAGTTGAATATGATGGGGATTAGCATAAGCAAATGCTTTAAGAACATAATGCAAAAGGGAGAACACTTGAGCACCAATTTCCTGAATATAATGCTTGATATTTTCAAAAATACATTTGTTGCGAGAGCACCAAATCTTCGAACGAATAATGGGACCAATCAAACCTAAATTAGTACCCAAGTCTTTCAACCAAGTGCATAAGTTATCATGATTAGGAGGGACAATCGACTAGTGGAGGCAGAAGGATCACACACCCTTTGATCGAGGGCAAAGAAACAAGACATGAAACATATCCTCGTCTCAGTGTTACATAAGTATGATGATTTAGTTAAACGCAAGAATATATCTACAATTTATATGGAAATACAAAAACACTCGTGAACTTATAATATAAATTGTCATTTCAATTTCAATATGTATATTCCAGAACATGATGGATGAGTAGATACATTAACAAATAAATGAATGATGAAACTATAATCAAATTGAGATACTGTGTAAATTATGTATGTGAACATATATTCTGTAAATCAAACTTTTGTATAGATAATAACTTGTGCCTTTTGTTTTGTCGACATAGAGCATCCTAATTATCAACCGAATTAGGATGAAGTAATTCTTTTTGTATGTTCCTTTTTGAGCACTTCAAACAAGCTTCCATCATAAACACCTCGGATTGTTTCTTTCTGAAGTAAGCCATTCTTGTCTTTGGCAAGTTTGTAAAGAATTTTCCATTCAACAAAGCTACCAACCCTGCATATACAAGCATTATCAAATGGTTACAACATAGGAGTATTAATTAATGACTATTATTTTTATTAATAGGGAAAATAAATTTAATTATTACTATAAGAAATGTTATTCCATGCATCGTATATAGAAATCAACAACTAACCTTCCTTTGACATCTTTAGGCTCTCTGTTTGTCTTTATCAACTCATTTAGCTCATCATATGTTAAAGCATTTGGATGTGTATGCGCATGTTTGACGAAAATTTCTTCAAATTTCGATGCAACAAACCTTAAAAAATAATTTTTATAGGAAATGTTAAGAAGAACAACTCAAATTTTTTAATAACTAGATTAGTAATATATTAAAGAAATTTTTTTATAGGAGATTGTATTTTTATATATAACAACCTTCCTTCAGAATCATATGCTCCAGTGTCACTCCCATGTTTGCCTCGTTGGATATTCTTAACTTCAATTGGAAAAAGTGGAGATGGGAACTTTCCCTACAAAACAAGAACCGTATAAATGATAGCATAAGCACTTACAATGTTATTAAAAGCTCTTGTCATTTTTATGAGATTGCTAGCAATTATCCTATATGTTCAGTGAGAGTTGGTTTAAAAATTAAAATTATTTTTTTTATTCAGAATCTGCATTTCACAAGTCAAGTTTTTACTCCCTCCGTCTCACAATTATTGTCTATTTAACATTTTTTTTCTTTTTCTCAAAATAATTGTCACTTTACGATACAAATCCAGGATTTATTATTATTTTCCACTATTATACTCTTATTTGTTGAATTACATCCAACTTAACGACTCTACTAACTACAATTAATAAGAATGTTTTAGTAAATGCTACTAATTTTACCATTGAAATCAACACAATTAATCATTTCTTTAATAATCGTACACAAACCTTAAACGACTAATATTGTGAGACAGATGGAGTATTAGTTAAGGAACATTAATGTTATACGACCTCATGGACAAAAGTAATGTTCGTTTAAAAGAGGTTGCTCAATAGTCTTTTTACTTATAAATTTAATGAATCTTTTTTAATGAAAAATAATTAACTGTTTGTAGATCTAAAACTCCTAGAGCTTTAGTAACCTTGGTCTTGGGACGACTCTCTTTTAAAATACGGAGTTTTTAAGGGGTGCAAACAGCTCAAAAGAGTTGGATCTCCAAAATTTTAGAGTCCAAAATATTATTATTTTTTAAATATCTATTGTATGTAAAATATTGAGGTCATACTAACTTGTGCCTTTAGAGCACATGTTAAGCAACCAAAAGTAGAAATTTTTTTTTAAACTTTTGTACATTCAATTAATTAAAACTAAAAAAGATTAAATTCAAATGCATTAATTACAACAAAATATTTACAAAGATTTTATCATTTTTATGACATTGCTAGCAATTATTCTATGTGTTCAGTGAGAGTTGGTTTAAAAATTATAATTTTCATTCAGACTCTATTTTTTAAGTCAAACTTTTATTAGTTAAGGGACATTAATGTTATACAACCTTATGGACAAAAGTAATTTTAGTTTTAAAAGAGGTTTGCTCGATAGTTTTTTTTTTTTTTTTTAAGGAAAATATGGTGGATTCTAGGGTGAGGGTCTAATTAAGTCCTTCACTGGTGGATCACGAAAAAAACACCATTAGATTAAATAAATGGTTGAGATTTATTTAAATTAAAA